>Ga0172378_10000545_pt1 | contig 33301 bp, 33 predicted proteins | sample GrowelOW332metaG_FD_119755 | JGI IMG/M metagenome (GOLD analysis project Ga0172378, IMG submission 119755) | Groundwater microbial communities from an aquifer near a municipal landfill in Southern Ontario, Canada - Pumphouse #3_1 metaG | ecosystem: Environmental > Aquatic > Deep subsurface >...
GGATATCTGTGCACCGTTCGCTGCGTCTTCAGGTGCAAAAATCACCATAAATTCTGAAAAATCAGTTGTAAAAGGAGCAGACTGCCTGTATACTGATGTGTGGGTTTCAATGGGTGAAGAAGCACTCAAAGAAGAACGGATAAAGCTGCTTGCTCCTTTCCAGGTGAATAACGGGCTGATGAAAGCAACCGGTAAGGATACGACTATATTTCTGCACTGCCTGCCTGCGGTAAAAGGACAGGAAGTAACGGAAGATGTAATCGAAGGAAGCGCAAGCCGCGTCTGGGATCAGGCAGAAAACCGGAAGCATACCATCAAGGCTATTATGCTTGGTATTATCTGACATACATTAACGGACTTTACAGGAGGAGTGGAATATGAAAAAGATTCTATGGGCGCTTTTTGCAGCAATGATGGTCTGTACCGCAGTTTCTGCCGCAGAATCAGGAAATCAGACTCGCGACGAAAGCAAATGGACGTCAATTTCATATGAGAACGTACCTATTTATAAAATCATTGAATCAAAAGACGCCTATGTCATTATTTACGGAAAAAACCGCATAGGCTATGGTTCAACCGTTATTCCCAAAAAATGGGCCGCGGGAAATACCGGAAATCCGCGGAAATTAAAATTCCGTACGGTAAAAGGTAAACTTCTGCCCTTCATGACCGTTGTAAAAAAAGACGGAAATTTCATGCGGGTTATTCTTAATGTTCCGGTATCAAAATCGAATTCTGTCTGGGGCGTCGGAAACGATGCAAAAATGGTAAATACAGACAAAGAATCTCTTGAAGATCTGGCACTGTAGCATAAAATTTATAGTTTTATAAGCTGCCGTCATTTTTCGGCAGCTTTTTTTTGTCATTTTCAGCGAGGTAACTTATGAAACTTCTCTCAGAAGAACAGATTACAGAATTCCGTACATTCATTATACAGCATGATTTTTTTTATGTAGCAGGACATAAGGAGCCGGACGGTGACTGTATCTGTTCCTGTCTCGTACTGGGACTGCTTTTAAAATCAACGGGTAAAGCGTATCAGCTTCTTTCCGCCGGTCCGTTCAAGAGACCCGAAATCCACCAGTATGAAAAATCATTTTCTACATCAATGCAGTTTCTTACTGAAGAAGAACGCCGCAGAACAGGCCTTATCATCGCCGACTGTTCCGAATATGCCCGGCTCGGAGATATCGACGGTGATACAAAAAATCTTGACACATTCATTATCGATCATCATAAAACAGCGGCCTGTCCGGAAGGCGCATCATGTCTCATAGATCCTTCCGCTCCTGCTACATGCAGTCTTGTCCAGATGCTGTATGAAGGAATTACAGGAAAAGTGTCTAAAGAAGCTGCAGAAATTCTTTTCTTCGGATTGAGCACTGATACAGGGTTTTTCAGGTTTCTCACGTCAGATTCTGCAGAAGTTTTCCATGCAGCGGCCCGGCTCGTCGATGCCGGGGCTGATCCGCGCACTACATACGACCTCATTACAAGCGGTAAACCGTATACAACACGAAAATTAATCGGCATTATGCTTGACCGCGCGGAACGGTACCTTAACGGCAGACTTATTGTCACCTATGAAAAAATTGAGGACACCCAGAAATGGGGAGTTGAAGGCCGCGATTCCGATTCTCTGTATCAGCTGCTTCTCTCCGTTAAAGGTGTTGAAGCAGTTGTTTTCCTCCGGCAGGAAACGGAAACTTCATGCACAGGAGGGTTCCGTTCGCGTGATACGGTTGATGTAAGTGAGGTTGCAGCAAAATTCGGCGGCGGCGGTCACAAAAACGCATCAGGTATGAGTGTTGAAGGAAAAATCGATACGCTTGTTCCTGCTATTGTCAAAGAATTTGCGCGCCTTATGTAAAAAAAACTGGCACAAATCTTGCTACAGAATAAAGCATCTTGTCTGAGTAGGATTTGTGTATGGATAATGAAAAAAGTAATGACCCCGGAGAAATCGACAGAATTCCGGAACTTGTTGCAGCAGGAAAACTGACTGAAAATGAAGCGGTTAATCTGATTGCAAAAGAAATCTATCAAACGCCCTTCCGCTTCGGATTGGCTGGATACGATGAAGATTTCCGCAGTGAAGTGCTGCTTTCTTTTCTTCAAAAAGGCAGTTTCATACTTGAACGCTACATTCCGGAGCGAAGTAATTTCAGATCGTATCTTTTTGCGTCTGTACAGGGATTTATTCTGACCCAGAAAAGAAATCAGATCAGAAAAATGGTTTCCGATACGAATGTAAAGCACTATATTGCCACAGAAGATCAGGAATATGAAAAAAAAGAGAGCGGACACCTGTCAGTTTCGTGTCCTCACGTAAAATATCAGGCGGTATCAAATGAGAATATATGGCGGACAATGTCGGCGCGCTGCCGTCAGGTCGGCACATCAAACGCTAAAACAGCGCTTATTCTGGCGCTTAAATCAAGTTACTATATTCCGGCTGATTATGTCGATGATGTAAGTTCTTTCTGCAGTCTTGAAAGCGCAGAACTTCACCGGCTTATTATTGAATTGAATTCACTTCTGTATGCAAAAATAAAACGGCGGAATCTTATTGTTGAACGGCGGAATAACGCGTATTACTTTCACCGCAAATATTTTATGCAGATGAAGTATTGTAATCATGAAAAAACAAATATGGAGACCTTATCTCAAAAATACAGTAAGCAGACTGAAAACTGGCAGAACAAAAACAAGTTACTGCAGAAAAGCAGATACCGGGTTTGTCCGACAAATAAAATGATAGCAAAAATACTTGGTATTTGTGAACGTCAGGTAGGCTATTATATTAAACGGGCAAAAGGTCTTGATAAGGAAAATAAACTGATTGTCTAAAATGACTCATGCGTATACTATGGCAGCATGAAAATATACTTGGCCACAGGAAATAAAAACAAAAAACGCGAAATGGCGCAGATACTGGAAAATCATACAATTGTCATTCCGTCCGACGAAGGAATATGCTTTAATCCCGTCGAAAACGGTACAACATTCTATGAGAACAGTCTTATAAAGGCACGTGCGTTATATGAATTAGTGCACTGCCCGGTAATTGCCGACGATTCAGGTATCTGCGTCTCAGCACTCGGCGGTGCACCGGGGATTTATTCTGCCCGCTACGCAGGACCGTCATTTCCGCAGGGGAAGCCTGACGGAAGTAAAATTCCGCAGAGCGAACAGAATAAATTTCTTGTTGAACAGCTTAACGACGCACTTACGAAAGGTACTGACAGTTCCGCTTTTCCCAACGGCCCCCGCTCCGCACATTATACCTGTGCAATGGTATTGTATCTGGGCGGAGACAGACTGTATGTGGCAGAAGAAACAATGGAAGGTACTATAGTGCCGTCTCTTGAAGATGCCGCAGGAACAGGCGGATTCGGCTATGACCCGCTGTTTTTCCTGCCGCAGTACGGAAAAACAGCCGCCCAGCTTTCTGCCGATGAAAAAAATGCCGTTTCGCACCGGGGCAAAGCCACCCGTGCCATACTGCAGATAATTAAGGATACACAGATTTAATCAGAAGTTATTGTTACAAGCAGCTTAATCATGAACAGTATTCTGACTAAGCTGTTCCTTTTTCTCTTTCAGCTTTTTATTAAGGCGAACGTAATATCTGAAAATAAGACTGGTTGCCAGTATACCCGCTGCCTCGGATACAAAGATGAGCGGAATACAGGGAATCGGGAACTGAACATGCCAGACACGGCAGAATACAAAAGTACCGGCTGCAATAATTACAATGACAACGGCAAACGCGGCAGGGGGACGCCTGCGCAGGTAGATATACACGAACATAAAGCAATACCGGCAGATAAGTCCGATACACATACCGGAAACAGCCCCTCGGACCGCACCGATAACAAGGTCTCCATTGAGAAAAATCTGACTGAACCCACCGACAGCAAGGCCGATCAACGCGGATATGAATAATATTCCAAGCAATTCACGTATTCTTTCCATATTTACTGCTCCTACATATCAAGGAACTGTTTAAAGTCTTTGACATAATTCCGGGTCACTTCAATGCGCTCTTCTGTATCATAAAGCCGTAGAAGAATCTTTCCTCCGAACCAGGGGATTATTTCCTTTATTTTCATAATATTGACAATATTCGACTTGTTCACCCGTATGAAGTTTTTGTATGCCAGTAATTTTTCCATCTCAAACAGCTTCTGTTTCATTTCATATGCCTTTTGTTCCGTACAGGCATACAGGCTGTTCCCCGATGAACGAAAATAGATAATGTCTTCAAGTTTTAAAGGCTCATACGTTTCATGCTTTTTCCCAATCAAAACAGGAGGAACCCATTTTAATCCGCTCAGGTCATAAAGCAACCGTATCAGATCATGCATTTCGTCCGGAGAAAAAAGAAGAGAAAATCCTGATTCAGGAACAGGATACCCGCGTTCAACGATAGTCAGATCGGGAAAATCACTTTCTACCGTATCGAGATTATGCATCGCGTCCTGAATTTCGAACCGCTTTTCTTCCGATGCGACTATTTTATAACGAAGCATTGTAGTTTATCATACGCCGGAAACTCTGTGCTGTCAATTTTTCTGTCAAGTTACCTTACATACGCATACAAGCAGCTTGTCACATCTATAATACAGTTTGTCATTCATTTTTGAAACTCCACTGAAACAGGGTGTATTATACAGGACGTAAAAAAACAGCCGGCAACAAAGGAGGGAGTCATGCTTATACATCTGAAAAATATATGCAAGACATACGCACTGGGCAAAGCTAAAACAATCGCTCTGAAGGGCATATCCGTCGATATCGACGACGGCGATTTTGTCTGTGTCACGGGACCGAGCGGATCCGGAAAGTCGACAATGCTGCATGTAATGGGCTGTATCGAAGATCCGACATCGGGCGATGTAGTTATCCGCGGAGAAAACACAAAACATATGAATGATACGCAGCTGTCCCGTTTCAGAAACAGGCATATCGGCTTTATCTTTCAGAGCTTCAATTTAATATCGGCATTGAATATCCGTGAAAATGTCGAATTTCCGCTGCTTATCAGAGATGGAAAAGTCGACAGAGACCTTGTCGAGTATACGATTGAATCGGTCGGACTTTCGGACTACGTAAAGCATCGCCCCGACGAACTTTCCGGCGGTCAGCGCCAGCGGGTTGCTGTGGCCCGCGCACTGGTGACAAATCCTGATGTCATCATTGCCGACGAACCGACCGCCAATCTTGATTCAAAAACCGGTGGCAGGATTATAGAACTCCTGATCAAATTAAACCAGGATTTGAAGACAACCTTTATCTTCTCAACACACAACGAAAACCTTGCAAAATCAGCAAGGCGTTCCATCCGGCTTCTTGACGGTGAAATAGTAGATTAACACAGGAGAAATGATGCTGTATTTGAAATTGGGATTACGAAATATCCTTAAAAACTTTCGGAAAAACCTTCTGACTATCGTCATGATCTCTTTCGGCATGACCGCTTTGTTTATCTACGGCGGTTCCAATACCCAGATGTTCAAACAGTTCCGGGATATGGTTATTCACGAGCAATACGGGCATTTTCAACTCCATACAAAAGGATATTCCGAATCCGGCAGGAAAAAACCGTTCGACTATCTTATAAAAAATGCTTCAAAAATAGAAGAACAACTGCTTGCTGAAGATTTCATCAGCTTTGTCGCACCCCGGCTTCATTTTTCCGGAATCGCATCAAGCGATACAAAAAGTACCGTTATTCAGGGATTCGGAGGAGATGCTGCTGCAGAAGGACGGATGGAATATCGCAAGGTTAATGCCGGGAAATGTATCGGTAATACGGATACATTTTGTGCCGTTATCGGAGAACGTGCACTGCGCAGGCTTTCGGCTTCTGTCGGGTCGACAATTACCGTTCTTTCAAACATGAAGGGAGGCGGGATTTCCGCGGTTGATCTTACGATTACCGGAACTAAGAAAAGCAGCGGTGAAGGCGATATCCGGAATCAGATGTTCGTACTTGCAGACCTTGCCGCTGTACAGGAACTCATAGATGCATCCGATTCGGTTGACACGCTTATAGTCCACCTGAAAGACGGACAGTCGTTCAAAAAAGCGGAACGCCAGATTGCCGCGTTCTGCAATGCAAACAATCTGGAATATGAAACATGGAACAATCTTGCACTATTCTATGAGCGTTCGCGGCAGGTCTTTTCCATGAATGAAAAAATGCTGACGATTATTATTCTGATAATCTCCGTCTTTATTATTATCAACACCCTTTATATGTCGTATATGTCCAGAGTCCGCGAAATCGGGACAATAAGGGCCATCGGAACCACAAAAAAACAGGTGCTGAAACTGTTCATCAGTGAAAGTATCATTCTGGCTCTGGCCGGCTGCGTGCTGGGCATCACTGCTGCTTCTTTGATCGGTGATGTTATAAACGGCCTCGGTGGAATTTATCATCCCTCATCCGTGTTCAATGAAGAGGCGTATTACACACTCATAAAACCTGAGTTCACAAAGATACTTCTCTACTGTCTGCTTTTTACGGCAGTCTCCATAGCAGCTTCCGGTGTGATATCATTCCGCGCCATGAAATTATCGATTGCAGACTCGCTGCGGTGGAACTAGAGGAGGCATAAATGCTGTTTAGTAAACTGGGTTTGAGTAATCTGCTTAAAAACAAAAGAAAAACAGTTTTAACACTGCTGACTATCTCGCTGGGATTTGCCTGCCTGACTGTCGCGAAAGGATACACGAATTACTGCTTATGGGGATTACGGGAATCCATCATAAACGGAGGAGTCGGCCATTTCCAGATATACAAGGAAGGTTTCAGGGAACGGACGGACGATGATTCGTTCAACTTTCTTATCAGCGATTACAAAAAAATCATCCGGGAATTTTCCACTGTTCCCGGGGTAAAATTTGTTGCTCCGCGATTGTCCTTTATAGGAATTCTGGCAAATAATACCGGTTCCGCAACTGTAGCCGGACACGGCGGCTGGCTGCAGGAAGAAAGAGCACTCACGTCATTTTCGACTATTGAACAGGGTGCCTTCCCCCGCGAGGATGAATCGTATGGTACGCTGATAGGAAGCGGAGTTGCCGGTCTTATCGGCCCCTCCGTTCATGGCACCGCTACCCTTTCCGTTGCCATGAACGGAGGGGCCATCAACGTGATGGATTTCGATGTCACCGGTATTATTTCAAGTCAGCTTGAGGAACTGGAAGACACGTATATGCTTATCCCGCTGGAATCTGCTCAGTCCCTCATGGATGTTCCCGATTCCATAGATACAATCATTATCATGCTGCTCAACACAGAGGATATGCCTTCTGTCGAAAACAGGATATGCAGTATCTGCCGGCGAAACGGACTTGAGTACCGAACATGGGACCAGATCGTTCCCTATTACAGCGGAGCGGCGTCGTTTTATTCTTCGTCGATGAACATAGCACTCATAGTCATTCTGGCTATCGTCGTATTTGCAATCATAAATACAATGCTCATGGCAGTGTACGACAGAATGCGCGAAATCGGAACAATGCGTTCAATCGGCATGACGGCGTTCCAAACGCTGCGGATGATAACCGCTGAAAGTACGCTGCTTGGGGTCTTCGGATGCGCAATCGGAATCATTTTGGCCTTTTTGACGGCATTTATTATCAATGTATTCGGGGGAATCCCATTACCGCCGCCGCCCGGCAACACACGGGCATATCAGGGGCTTATTTATATAGAAACGTTTGATGTTGCGGTTTATTCTGTCGTATTCATTCTGGTTTCCATTCTTTCATCGCTGTTTCCGGCGCGAAAGGCGGTCCGGATGTCTATTGCCGATACACTGCGATGGATTTAAGGAGGTAGCATGAAAAGAAAAACCGTACTGACACTGGCATTGATTGTATTGTGCGTCCGTTCTTTTTCACAGGATGCTGATGAGATACTGAAAAAAGTTGATGAACGAAGAGCTGTCGGTTCATCTTTCAGTTTTACACTGAAAGTCGATGACTATTCGAAGGGGATACTCTCTGACAGCGCCGTTATGAACGGACATGCAAAAGGTATGGACAAAACGATGGTACAGTATGAAGAACCTGCAAACATGAAGGGAAAGAAACTGCTGATGGTACGGGATGAAATGTTTATCTTTGTTCCGAAAACGCAGCGGCCGGTCCGTCTTACCCCATCGCAGCGCCTGATGGGACAGGCATCAAACGGGGATGTTATGAATGTACGTTTCCAGTCTGATTACAAACCGGAACTTACCGGAGACGAAACGATTGAGACTCAAAACGGAAGAAAAAACTGTCTGATCCTTACTCTTACCGCAAAGCGACGCGGTAGTACCTATAACAGAATAGTTTTGTGGGTAGAAAAAGAAACCTGTTTTCCGGTTAAAGCTGATTGTTATGCGTTGAGTGGTAAACTGCTTAAAACTATTGAATACTCTTTGATAAAAGAATTTGAAGGAAAGAAGATTGTTTCAAAAGCAACCATCTGCGATAAGGTTACCAGAGATACGTATACGGTGATCGAGTTTCTCGATATGCAGACGGATGATACCCCGGACAGTTATTTTAATAAAGAATATCTTCTGCGGATGCACTGATTACGTCATCACGATGAAGTCAGCATAATTCTGCGGATATAAAAGGATTTTTCGATGATACGTCATTTACAACGAGGCTGTACCATTGCAGCTGTTCTGATCTTTACCGCACCGGTGCTGTTCGCTGAAGTCTGCTTCGGGAATCATACGTTCAGTGCACGTTTTTATTCGGACCAATACTATGAAAATGCTGACTCATGTCTGAATCCGGATAACGTCTTTGACGTTGATGAGGGGTTTGCAGGAAAGGAGCGGTTTACAACAGGATATCACTGGGCCGGTAAAAATTTGTCCGTTACCATGAACGATTTCATGAGCCTTACACCGGCAGAAGATCCCGGCTTCACGAACTGCTTCGGAGAACTGTACGGATCAGTGTGTCTGGGAAACGTTTTTATCGACATCGGCAAAAAACGTATCAACCAGTCCCTGAGTTATTTCAAGTCACCGATAAATTTTGTGCTCAGCGGATACGATCAATACGACCTTCAGTTCTCGGAGGGATGCATCATGGCAAATATCGAAGCATTTACAGACTTCGGCTTTATCGGTTTCTCTTTTATGCCTGAATGCGGTTTTAATTCCGATATAGAGCGGTATGTTTCATCTTCTCAGGACCGGCAGTTACTGCTGCGTTATGATCTTCCGACAACGAATTGTACGACGGGAATTGCTGTTTACTGGAATGACAACTGGCGTCTCGGATGTCATTTTTCCCGGACGCTGGGAGATTATGCGGAAATACATACTGAGTACGTTTTTAATGAGAAAAAAAATGTATCGGGATTCCGCCTTAACGACGGGATTGCATCCAACGTATCCGTAACAAAAAAGTACTGCTCTGAAGGTCTCCTTGGCCTGACGGTCAATTCAGCATGGCTGAGCGGAATCGGTGAGTATTACTACAATCAGGCAGGATACAGTTATGACGAATGGAAAGACGTCACCGATACGTTCCATGATATACGGGATTCAGATCAAACAGCAGCGATGTATCGGTATAATCTTGGAACCGCATTTCAGTCGATGGCATCGAACCGGTCGTTCGGCTGCGGACGCCATTATGCAATGCTCCGTCTGTCGAACCCGTCAACTGAAAAATTACAGTATTCGGTCAATATGATCGTCAATCTTCAGGACGGCAGCGGCATGGTAACACCTTCTATTCGTTACGACGGCTGGGAACACATTGCCGCAGAAGCATCGTTTTCCGCATGTTTCGGTAATCCGTATTCGGAGTTCATGCTCTATGCAGACTCATGGCAAAGCTGTCTTACGATGGAAATTTGGTTATAAAAGGAGGAATAAAATATGATAAAGAAAATTATTTTTGCAGTTACATGCACGGCCATTCTTGTACCGGCTGCTTTCGCCACGGATCAGGAAGAATGTTTTGGTCTTAATGACTACTTCAACAAGTCTCCCGATGAAATTCACGCCAGAATCAATGAATATGAAACAAAACTGGCTGCCGGCAATGACGACAATTATGCAAATCTTGCAATTGCGATTCTGTATGCAGCACTTTCTTCTCCCGAAGAAAATCCGGAAAAAGGTGCGTCAGCCATGATTGTGGAGTATAGTAAACGGTTTGAAAAAAATGAGAAGAACAATCCGCTTGCAATGACGTATTACGGCCTCGGCTGTTCGCTTGTCAGTCGTGATTCGAAAAATCCCGTTACGCAGATAACTCAGGTAAAAAAAGCAATATCGCTTTTTGACAAAGCAGTTGATCTTGCGTCCGCTGATAACCGGCTGTGGTATGTCCGGTATATACGGGCTAATTTCTACATTAATTTGCCGGATACGTTCAAAAAAAGAAGCATAGCCGAAAAGGATTTTGAATTTGTTGAGAATTACTACACCAGTCACCCGGAAATCGAAGGCTTTATGTGCAACGGCTGTTATAATCTCGGTGAAATCGAAAAATCACGCGGCAATATCGATAAGGCAGTCAAATATTGGACTCTTTCGGTAGAACTCGATAAAAAACTTCATCTCAATTCAAAAGAAGCACAGAAAGCTGCAAAGCGGTTGAAGCTGTTCGAAAACTAATCAGCTTCCGGCGTTCTGGAACTTCACATCAGTCAGTAAAGATAAATAGTGGAAAAAGAACTAAAGTTTTTTGCGTTATTTACCGATAGTATAAGTGAATTATCATTGGCGGCGCGGCTTCAATGAAGCGCTGTCCAATATAGCTCAATCGCAGAAAAGTGCAGATGTGGCCTTGTAAACAGACGCGCTTTTTTGCAGAACGGCAGAAAGGATTCTGTCGTATTTCTATTCCATGGAGGAATAAAATATGGTTATCAACCACAACATGTCGGCAATGTATGCCAACCGTCAACTGGGGATCACAGGTCTTTCTATCAACAAAGACATGGAAAAACTTTCTTCCGGTGAAAAAATCAACCGCGCAAGCGATGATGCATCAGGTCTTGCAGTATCTGAAAAGATGCGCGCACAGATCCGCGGATTGAATCAGGCTTCACAGAATGCACAGAATGGTATCAGTTTTATACAGACAACCGAAGGGTATCTGCAGGAAACAACAGACATCATGCAGCGCATCAGGGAACTCTCTGTTCAATCTTCAAACGGAATCTACAGCGCAGAAGACAGAATGCAGATTCAGGTTGAAGTTTCTTCTCTCGTTTCTGAGGTTGACCGCATTGCAAGTTCCGCGCAGTTTAACGGAATGAATATGCTGACCGGTCGTTTCGCCCGGTCAACAGGTGAAAACACTGTCACTGCTTCTATGTGGTTCCATATCGGAGCAAACATGGATCAGCGCATGCAGGTGTTCATTGGAACAATGTCAGCTGCAGCACTCGGCGTCCGCGCAGTCGGAACCGAAGAGAAGCTTTCACTCTCGACACCGGAAGATGCCAACCGCGCTATAGGCACTATCGATGAGGCTCTTAAGAAGCTCAACAAACAGCGGGCAGACCTTGGTGCGTACCAGAACCGTATGGAATTTTCAGTAAAAGGCCTTAACAATGCCTCTGAAAATCTGCAGGCTTCTGAATCACGTATTCGTGATACGGATATGGCCTCAGAAATGGTACAATTCACCAAAGATTCTGTTCTGCAGCAGGCTGGAACTGCAATGCTGGCTCAGGCTAACACGCAGTCACAGAATGTCTTGTCATTACTGAGATAGTGTATTATACTTTGTAGTAGGGAAATTGCGGCCAAATGTAATTTCTCTACTACATTGTGCGGTGTTTCGACCTTACCTTTTTTTATTACAGCTGCACCCCTTTAAAGTAGTATATTAACCGGCATGTTTTCAGACATGTTTCGTTCTTTGAAAACGGGCCTTTCATTTGTCTATGGCGGCAGGAAAAATCAACTCTAAATAATGGCTGATTTTTCCTGCTGTAAGGGTCTGAAATTGATTTCCGGGGGCGCAATAATCGGAAATCAGCCCGCAGAGACAGGACGTAGAGCATGATGTTCTACGGTATGTAAACATGGAGGGCACAATTATGGTTATTAATCACAATATGAGTTCGCTCTATGCTGACCGTGTACTTGGTATTTCTAATGCCAACATTCAGGGCAACATTGAGAAACTCTCTTCCGGCGAACGGATTAACAAAGCAGGTGATGATGCATCAGGTCTTGCAGTATCTGAAAAGATGCGTGCACAGATCCGCGGACTGAATCAGGCTGGACGAAACATTGAAAACGGTGTTTCGTTCATCCAGACAACAGAAGGGTATCTGAATGAAACAACAGACATTCTTCAGCGTGTCCGGGAACTTGCTGTTCAATCATCGAACGGAATCTACAGCGATGAAGACCGCATGCAGATTCAGGTAGAAGTATCACAGCTTGTTTCCGAAGTAGACCGCATTGCAAGCCAGGCACAGTTCAACGGCATGAATCTTCTTACAGGAGGATTCGGACGCGGAGATAATGCACGTACAATGCAGTTTCAGATAGGTGCAAATGTCGATCAGAACGTTCGTGTATATATTGGCACGATGACTGCTCAGGCTCTCGGGCTTAAAGGCGCTCAGGGTGACGAACAGCAGATTTCCATTTCATCACCAGAAACCGCAAATGCTGCACTTGCAACTGTAGATAATGCATTGAAAAATGTGTCAAAACAGCGTGCAGATCTTGGCGCATACCAGAACCGGTTTGAGATGGCTGCAAAAGGTATCAACATTGCTGCAGAAAACACTCAGGCTGCTGAATCTCGTATCCGCGATACAGATATGGCAACAGAGATGGTTAACTACACAAAGAACTCGATTCTTACACAAGCGGGTACTGCAATGCTGGCACAGGCTAACAACCAGTCACAAAACGTACTGTCGTTGCTGAGATAAAAATCGGATTGTCTGCGAAGAGATAACTGGATGTCATCTTTTTGACAGCAAACGTGGACGGAAGGGTGCGCCCCCTTCCCGTTCTTTTTCAGGAGGAAAATGCCCATGAATACAATTACTGGTACAAACGGGCAGAATTTGGCAATGGAAGGCCAGAACTACTTCAAAGTTGCATCTTCAAAAAAAATACCGGCAGGTGTGATCAGCACCGGTATTAATGACATTGCTCCCACAGGAGCCGAGGTCGCTCAGAACATTGTCCAGAATCTTGCCGACGTAAAAGAAGCTGCACAACAGCTGCAAAAGTTGTCTGATATGGTTATGGGACCAAAACTACAGTTCCGTGTCAATCAGGAACTAGGCAGTATCGTCATTAATGTTGTAGATCCAAACACCAATAAGGTGATAAAGGAGATACCGTCTGAGGATATGCAGAAACTGAAGGTCAGAATGAAAAAAGCTATCGGAATGCTTTTTAATGAATTGATCTGAAAACATATTCGTTTGGACAAACCGGATTATGGCTGGAATAAATATACCTGGTGTCACTGACCAATATAATACTAACGATACAGTAGAAAAGCTGATGAAAGTTGAGCGGATTCCGTTGACAAGGGAACAGGATTCGCTGAAAACTTTCAAAGCCCAAAAAGATGCATGGCGGGATGTCAATAAAAAAATGTCGGCACTCCGTGACAGCGTTAAAACACTCTATTCCTATGATAATCCATTCAGCAATAAACTCACATCTTCAACAGATGAACATGCAGTTACTGCAGATGCAGGACGGGCAGCTTCATATGATTCATTTAAAATCGACGTTATTCAGCCGGCAACAGCAGACCGTTTTCTTTCATCTGAACTTGCGGCAGACACTAACGTACCGCAGGGAACATATACTTTTAAAGTGGCAGAAAAAGCGGTAACACTCCGCTGGAGCGGAGGAACACTTTCAGATTTTTCCGGGGCCGTCAATAAGAGAGGCGGAGATATAATCAAATCGCTTGTCATTGGGGCAAGCGAAGGAAAAAAAACACTTCTCATTGAATCTTTAAAAACAGGCGAAGCTAACCATCTTACATTTGAAGATGATGCTAAAAAATTCGCAGTTTCTTCGGGGATGATTTCTCCGGTAAAAGATACAACTGCATCATTCGGTACAATGCAGACTGAATTCCGTCCGGTTCCGGATGAAAACAGTGTTTCCGGACAGGAATATCTGCCAAAAATCAGTAATAGGAATATTACGGTCACTTCGAGTACCGTTAATATTCCTCCCAGAAGCGGTTTCTTACTGAAAATACCTTCGAATATTGAACCGGATCAGCACATCACATTCACTTTAACAAAACAGACTGCAGACGATATTACTGAAGAGCTCAACAAAGAACTGGAAGTACCACAACTTCCGGACGCAGGGTCGGCATCGTTCGGCGGTATAACGATTAATAATAATCCGTCTGATACCCTGCTCCAAAACGCAGTACCGGTACAGCATGCACCGCTTGTACCGGTTTCATCTGATAATATCATATCAGCAGTTTTATCAGACGGCAGTGAAAAACAAATTTCCACACCGCAGGTTCTTACCGATGCAGATACGAAGGTCGACATCGATATGAGTCAGTACAACGGAATACAATCAATTGCAGTACGCAACAGAAATACAGGTACGGCTTTCTCAATGTCGCCCGTTACAGCATACGATCCGAAAGTATCGTCAGGATATACACCGGACAACGCGGTTTCATCAGCAGGTGATGCAGTTATTAAATACGAAGGTATAACGATCCGGCGGCCGACTAACGATATTGACGATATCGTTCCCTCCGTCACACTGCATGTCCATGCAAAGACAGACAAAACGGCGACAATCAGTATAAAACCCGACACAGATACTTCAAAACAGGCGCTTATAACGTTTGTCGGAAAATATAACGAAACAATTGCAGAAATCAATATTCTCTCTCAGAACAAACCGGAGCTTATTGATGAACTTACCTACCTTTCCGACGATGACCGTAAAAAGGAAACGGATAAACTCGGAATGTTCCTGGGAGATTTCTCTCTTACAAATGTAAAAAGTGGACTTCAGTCAATTGAAGGCGGAAAATATGCAGCAAGTAATTCTGCAAAAGTTACTATGCTTTCACAGATAGGCATTTCGACAAGTGCGACGGGAGGATATTCAGGATATTCCGAAAGCAAACTCCGTGGATATCTTGAAATCGATGAAAAAAAACTTGATTCTGCGCTTGCAAATAATCTTGATGATATAAAAAACATGTTCGGATATGACTCGGATGGTGATCTTATAATTGATACGGGTATAGCATACCGGCTCGATAAAGAACTTACTGCATACGTACAGACAGGAGGCGTCATTGCTTCAAAAACAAACAACCTTGATTCTAAAATAAAAACATCAGAATCAAAAATAGTAAAACTTGAAACTCAGATGGATCAAAAAGAACAGGAACTTAAGCAGAAATATGCGAGTATGGAAGGTTCTCTCAACAGCCTTGAATCGCAGCAGACGACTATATCGAATTTTTCGAAACAAAATAGTGGAAATTAACAAAACAAGGAAGGCAGGAGCATGGATTTATTCATTAATGGCACTAAAACAGATATAACTCTTGAAAACGAAAAAACAATCGGCGACGTACTTCGTTCTTTTGAATTAACATGCGAACAGAACGATGCAGCCGTAATCGGCATAAAAGTTGACGATAAAAAGGTTGATGCGGATTCTTTTGATTCATATATAAACAAAACACTTACAGAAAAAACAAAATTTGAATTTGATGTCATCACAAAACAAGTTGTCAGAGAAACGTTCAAAAAGCTTTCAGAAATTTTCAACACATTGTCAGTACGAATGGAACAGGTACCCGCAGATATCCAGAGCGGTAATGGAAAAAGTGCATGTAAGTCAATCACACAGCTTGCAGACAACATTGATCTTTTCTGCCATACAGCCGCGCTTTCTTCACTTTTTCCGGAAACATATAAATCAATACTCATCGACAACAAACCGTTTACAGATTTTTTTGCAGGATTTACTCCGGTACTTTCGCAGCTGGAAAATGCACTCAAAGCAAACGATACTGTTCTTGTAGGGGACCTTTCTGAATACGAAATATGTCCGCGCCTCAAAGCCGTTTCAAAGGCACTGGAGGTGTTTAATGACATTTAATATGGGGACAGGATCGACACCGCTCATAGCGCGACAGACAAAAGGAATTTATAACGTTCTCATTGTTCCGGTTATTTTTATCTGTTTTTTCCTTTTATTATGGGTCCTTTTCAGGTGGATCAGAAAACAGCACGAAACGCCGGAATGGATTGAAGCACAAAAAAAAAGGCTTACAAACAAAAAGGATATCGATGAACTTACTAAAAGACATTCCCTTACACATACAGATTCAGAACTTCTGTGGAAAATCTGCCGGAAAAACAAAGTACCGAACATCTGCTATCTGATTCATGACTCAAACGCAATAGATGCTCTGTTCAAATCCACTTTTCAGGAAATGAAGAAAGAACATGAAAATGAAAAAAAAATAAGTGATCTTTTCAGACTCCTGTACAGACTTGAATTTGCTGAAGCGTCATTATCGGTTATAACTTCCACGACAACAATTCCTGAAGGTGCAAAACTTACCTATATATCTCCGAACGGTTTACAATTTCTCTGTACTTTGAAAAAAAATACTCCGGAAAATCTAATCCTGTCTATTCCGCCGCAGTTATACGATTCCGAATTAAAACCGGCACCTCTTTCAAAAGCTGTATTTACTTTCATTGCATGTACAGGTATGCACTACGTATTTTCAGCCCGTATCATCCGTTATTCGACGGGACTCGATAACCAGGGAGAAATGGCTCTTTCTCAAACTAACGATCTTCATGCACAGACTAAACGACATTCAAAACGTATTGACATGAATATACCATGTCTTTTCTCTGCTGTAAAAGAAAACGACATGTCAAAGAAAGATCACTTTGTTCCACTCAAAAGGCAATATGAATGTGTCCTTGAAAATATTTCTGCGGATGGCTGTTGTATAATTACTCCGCTGCCTATAAAGGAAAAGCAGAATATTTGTGTATCAATACCTCTCGGCGGCGAAACATTTCAGGTTATCGGAAAAATAGTTGCGACAAGAAAAAACCCGGTTAACAAAACGTTTTCTCTCCATATCAGTTTTACACAAATAGAACCGGTAAATCAGAACAAAATATTTGCTTTTGTTTATGGTTACAACACGATTGATGCTTCTGCTGCTGCTACTTGAACAACCTGATGCATTTGAGTATGCTGTTTAATTATGAAAGTTCTGGAAATTCGGAATGTCTACCGTGAAGACGGATGTATTTACTATTTCCGCAAATTCAGGGGAGATGCTGTCGTTCAATTCCCGCTGGGCGCATTAGAAACTCCAATTACCTTCAGCATAGAAGCCAGTCCGCTTGGAACAAAAAACATTGAAGTAAATATTAACCACCCCATTGATTATCCTGTTATTCCAGTTAAAAATGCATTAAAAGAGTTTATCGGTAAAGAAGATTCAGAAGGAAAATTACCCTGATGATATTTCATACAAACAGTGCAGAAGAAACAATAGAACTTGGGAAAAAAATCGGTGACAAACTTCAAAAAGGTGACGTCATTGCAATGGAGGGAACTCTTGCCGCCGGAAAAACAACGATTACAAAAGGAATTGCAGCCGCTTTGGGAGTAAAAGACGTTATTACCAGCCCTACATTTTGTCTTATAAGTGAGTACAGCGGAAAAATGCCTTTATATCATATGGACGTATACCGGTTAGACGGTGCGGAAGATTTTGTTAACCTTGGTACTGATGACATGATCTACGGCGACGGTGTCTCAATCATAGAATGGAGCGAAAAAGTTATAAGTGAGCTTCCAAAAAAGACAATCAAACTTGTTATTACACCACAGAAAAACGGTTCCCGGGAAATAATTCTGGACAATTGGCCGTACGGAGAAATATGATGAAAGCACTTGCAATCGACTCTGCTGTTACACGACTTTCGATCGCTGTAAAAAATGACAATAAAACAGTATCTGCCATCTATGATATCGGTATGAAACAGTCCGAAACTCTGCTTCCTGCCATTGATTATATTCTTACAAAAGCGGGTGTTTCGCCACGCGAACTTGCTTACACAGCAATTTGTTCCGGTCCCGGTTCATTTACAGGACTCCGTCTTGCATTTGCAGCTCTAAAAGCAATCGAACACGCAGGTAATATTCCGATTTACGGCATTCCGACGCTTGAAACATATGCCCTGCCCTATCGGGAGCTTCCCTTTTCTGTTGTTCCGGTTATAGACGCAAAAAAAGACAAGTTTTATGCGGCTGTTTACGATAAAAAAAATGAACTGCTTCCGGCAGGTGATTATGTACTCAATAAAATTATCGACATACTAAAAGACAAACAGGAACTGTTAATATGCGGTCCGGACGCAGAACTGTTTTCTGAACGCACGGTGGATTTTACAGGCACAAAAAAAGTATTTGTAATGCCCTTCACGGAAGTCACGACGAGCGCGCTTTTTACACTTGCTGAGCAGCGCATCGCACAAAATATTCCACCGCTCAAAGACTTTGACGGACCAATGTACCTGCGTGCAAGCGAGGCAGAGGAACATCTTGCTACTGATTGAGCAGTTTTGAGATAGAATCAAGCGCTCCTGCAGTTCCCACTGCAGCTGCTTTATTTTCCTTTTGAATTGCGTTAAATACCTCTTCCCGGAATACTTTAACGCTCTTTGGTGCTTCAACGCCTATCTTCACCTGATCACCCCGGACCTCAATGATGGTTATAGTAATATTGTCACCTATTTTTATCTGTTCGTCGATTTTACGGGAAAGAATAAGCATATCATTTACCTTCCCTTTTTTTCAGTGCATCAATTATGTCATATTTTGTCGTCCAACGATTGTCGCCCAAAATAGTCTGCTCACACAGATTGTTTTTTTTGTTAATAACAACCGGTCCCTGAAGATTTGCAGTAATATGGGATGAACCGTCCGACGGTACTGTCACAATACACATAACGATTACATCTTCCGGTGCTTTAACGCCGATCTTCAAAAGACTTTCGTCGTCTATATCCGCCTCATAATCCGTGCAGATTATAAACGGATCTACAATAAGAAATGCAAGCTTTTCATCATCAAGCGACTGCAGCCAGAGAAACGGCGTATACTCCGATTCTATAACTGCATATTTCTTATATTTCTCAAAACCAAAAAGTCCCTGTGGAAATGTAACTATCTGGCTTTGTTCGATCTTCTTCGTACCCATTGTTTTTGTTTGTATATCCATGTTTTCTATCCTGCAGATTATTTAATATAGTTAAGCAGTGTATTACTGTAGAGTTTTGCTGCCGTACTCAAAGTAGCCTGATGCGTATAATCCATCATCTTCATATCTGTAGCCGCTTTTGAAATATCCAGATCGCCTTCATTTGAAATAAGCTGTGTAACATTGAGCACACTTCCGGAATTACGTGTTACGTTAAGTTTCGCCCGTTCGTATTCTGAACCTGATTTTGCCATACAGGCTGCAAGATTCCCCAGTCCCTGATCAAGAGCACCAAGTACACGGCCACCGATTGATTCCTGGTCTCCCGTAAGGAGAGCATCTCGTAACGCAATAACAGTATCAAATAACGACCCGCCGGAAATACGTACACTGCTGCCAAGATTATACGGTGGTTTCTGGTTCTGATCCTTTATAATTCCAAGCTCGTTAAGAGATGTCCCCTGAACATCCTGAAGCCACAACTGATGCGCATCCGTCGTCTCAAGATTCAATCCCATGGTCACTGAATCGACACTGGCTTTCACGGCAGCTCCACTGTCGTTGATTTTCGACACAAGCGAATAGATGTTGTCACCTGCATTTACCTTTATCTGTGCACCGTCGACAGAAATTACTCCGTCTGCAGCTGCCTGCCATCTGCTTCCGTCCCTTCCGCCGTACAAATGCTGTTTTTCCGCCCAGAATGTACGGTTCCCCGCATTGTCTGTCGAAAGATATTTATGTTCGTCTATTTCTACATCAGCAGAATCGACGTTTCCGTTATACCTGACATTCTCTATAAGAGGAATACCTGACCCCGGTACATTTCCCATTTCCACGTCAAAAGGCTTCATTTTCGTATCAGTGCCGGCAAAAAGAGAATTTCCATCCGAGCCTGTTGCATTTGCATTCTGAACAAGTTCCTTCAGCAGTTCATCTACCTCGGTTGCCATATTCTTCATGTCGTCTTTTGTATAAACACCATTTGCTCCTGTAACAGCAAGTTCGCGGACACGCTGCATGACGTCGAGTGAATTACTCATATATCCTTCCCGCTGTGCAAACTGATCGGTAAGTGCCTGTGCATTCTTTTCAAAGTTCTGTACACGGGAAAGATACGACTGATAACGAACAAGATGCCCTGCTGCTATCGGATCGTCACGAAGTTCCTGTATACGGCGCTGACTTCCGATTTGGTTGTTCTGCTTATTAAGACGGGATTCCTGCAGGCGGAGATTTGCCTGTGTATCCATATTATCCATCTGAGAACTGACTCTTCTCATAATCTTCCTCCAAACAAATGTTACGGTCCCGGATGACCGTTTACGCCTGCAGTTTTCAATTCCTTAAAATTGCAATATCAGAAAAATACACGGCTGTATTTTTCTGATTAAACGCCCATGCGGTTAATAACCGTATCAAGCATCTCATTCCATGTTTTTATGAAAGAGGCTGCAGCATTGTAACCATGCTGAAATTTAATAATATCCGCCAGCTCTTCATCTATATTCACACCACTGACTGAGTCCCGCATATTGCGTAAATCACCCATAATTGCATTCTGGTCCTTTGTCTGTGTCTCTGCCTGTTCACCTTTCAAACCGACGTTTGTCACACTGTCTGCAAAGTAATCGTCGAATGTGCGGGTACGGCCGATCATAACCTGAGTATTGCGGATTGACGCAATTTCAAGAGCAGCCTTACCATCTCCTGCTGCTACAGCCCCAGACTTTGTAGAGAAACCTGAAGCTACACTCATAACATCGTTTTTTATAGCGGGATTTACCGTAATATAGGCAGACGGGTTTACCATCGGAGTTACCGAAAACTGCGCACCGGAAAGTCTGTTTACTGCATCAGCCTGATTATAATCATATGCACCGGCAGTCCCGCTCCCCTTCAAAATACCAGCATACCCCGTCAGGAACATCCCGCTGTCTTCCACGTGCCGTATGACAAAATCAGGATTTTCCTGTGCCTGAGCCGTTGTTGCTTTGAGTACAAGATTATTATTTCTGTCCAGATATGCTTTTATTTCACCGTTACTGTCGTTGATTCTGTTTACAACATCGGACACCGTATCAGTCGAATGATATGCAACATTCACAGTACCCGACGGGGCCGAAAGTGTCATTGATCCTTCAAGACCGATCTGTTCCTGCGAACTCAGTTTGTTCGTTCCTGTAAAACGAAATACATACGAATGATCCATTTGACCGTCACCGTTGGCGTCATAATTACCGTTAACATTTTCGATAAACGGATGTTCTGTAAAAAAATTTAATCCCGTAGTACCGTTTGCACCCGTTGCGTTACGATGAACGTCGTTTACAAGATCCGCGAAATTCATTGTCATTGTATTGAGCGACTGCATTTCATTGCGCACATCTGTATCACGAAGTTCTATAAGTGCACCCAGCTGGCCGCCCTTCACAACTGCATTATTGCCGGTGTCTTTCCAGACAAGCTGCGAATTGCTGTTGTTGTCAATAACAGTTTTTAGATCAAATCCCCTCCCTATACCTCCCTGAACAAGTACCCTTCCGTCAACATGTACCATAAACTCGTCATCATCCCGGTCGCTACGCGTAATATTTACGAGCTTTGAAAGCTTGTCCACAAGATTATCACGCCGATCAAGCAGATCATTCGGATTATCTCCCATACCCTTTGAACGTACTATTTCACCGTTAAGTGCGGCTATCTGATTTGCATAATTATTAACCTGTTTTACGGTTGCATCTATATCTCCGTTAAGCATGGTATTAATTCCCTGCAGACTTTCATAACGCTGGTTGATAGAGTCAGTAAGAGACTCTCCGCGAGTAACGACAGCCTGCCGGGAAGCCTGATTTTCCGGATGAATTGAAAGTTCCTGCCAGGATTCCCAGAATTTATCCATATTTGACCGGATGGAAACCTCGTCTGGTTCGTTGTAAATTTTTTCAAGCATTGAATAATATTTGCTGCGGGTATCCCAGTATGTCTCCTGATTGGCCTGTTCCGTAATACGTTCATCAAGCAGCTGGTCGCGCACGCGGGTTATACTTTCCGCAACCATTCCCTGCCCGACCATTCCCGGTTCTTCAGGACGCTCAAGTTCAGGACGGTACAGAGGATCAAATTCTTTCAGTTCAACCCGCTGCCGTGAATATCCTTCCGTATTTGCATTTGAAATATTATGACCGGCAGTCGTAATTGCCTGTGTATTGGCCATAATACTCCGCTTACCAAGTTCTATTCCGGAAAATGTTGATCCCATATCTCATACCTTCTTTTTTTCTGAATTCTGAATCAATAAAGCGTATTAACAACCACGCTGGACGGCTGCGAATGAACGATCTTTCCGCTGCGCGAATAAACCTTACTTCTGCTCTGAGGCACGGCTTCATCAAGTATTCCCTGAATGAATCCTCTTGTAATAGTGATATAATCACCAAGTGCCTGATTCTCTGTTCTGGACTTAAGAAGTTTTCCGCGTACTTCCGCAAGAAGCGGCATTGCTTTTCTCTTCATTTCATCAGACAGTTGTGCAAAAACACACTCACGTTCTGTCTCTGTTTTTTTAAAATCATCTGCAAGCATATTTATTGTAGAAATAGTATCCATAAGATTTTCCCATTTCTTGTCGCTGACAGCTTTACGAAGTGAAGCCTGTTCAACGAGAACTCTGTCAAGAAGCTCATTTTCTTTTGTAAGAACCTGTTTCAGAAAAGCTGCATCTGCCATTTCAGTCTACCTCATTTACAATATCGGGATATAAAAGGTACGACTTTAAATAAATATTCAAAATAAGTCCCCTTGACGCAATCCCCCTTAATTTGTTATATTGAAACACGTACCAAAAAAGTACTAACCTGGTGCCTGTAGCTCAGCGGTAGAGTCCCAGATTGTGGATCTGGTTGTCGTGGGTTCGAGACCCACCAGGCACCCATTAAAAATGCGATTATAGCTCAACTGGATAGAGCAACGGACTTCGAATCCGTAGGTTGACGGTTCGACTCCGCCTAGTCGCAATAAAAAAAAGCCGTGGATAACACGGCTTTTTTTTATTTTATAATACGAATACTAAAATACATGCAAAAAATCACCAACCCCTCCGCAAGCAGGGGTATGGGGTTCTCTAAAGGTATTGCAGTCGGGATTTAATACCCTTCATACACCCCAGGGGGCGGGGTATTAAACCCTCCGCACGAATAAAACACCGGACAGGTACTTGATATTTTTTTTGTACTTTGATATAGTAGTGAACATTCAGCCACCGCAAAAGCGGGTACTGATTACGGGCCATTAGCTCAGCTGGTAGAGCAACAGACTCTTAATCTGTGGGTCGGCAGTTCGTAGCTGCCATGGCTCAACCTTTATAAGACAGTGTCAGCCGTCATAAAGGCGCACTTGAACGTTATGCGAGAGTGGTGAAATGGCAGACACGCCAGACTTAGGATCTGGTGCCTTAGGCGTGAGGGTTCAAGTCCCTTCTCTCGCAATTCCGTAAACACTATGGTGTTGCGAATAACAGATTTGCGGGAATAGCTCAGTGGTAGAGCGCCACCTTGCCAAGGTGGATGTCGCGGGTCCAATTCCCGTTTCCCGCTCTATTGCTGCACTGTAAATGCGGCCGGAAAACGCAAAAACCATTTGCGGGAATAGCTCAGTGGTAGAGCGCCACCTTGCCAAGGTGGATGTCGCGGGTCCAATTCCCGTTTCCCGCTTAAAAACATGCGATTCGGAGCAATCTGAATCGTTTTTTTTTACTTTTTTCAATTTTAAAACATTTTGTATTGATAAGGAGCTTAGTGTGAAACTCACAAAAGAATTCACCAGTCTTGAAAAATCAGCAGTCAAACTGACCGTTACAATTGCACAGAAAGATGTTGCAGATGCTTATAACGAAACAATCGGTAAATATGTAAAAAATGCCCAGATTCCTGGATTCCGCAAAGGACACGTTCCTGCAAATATTCTTGAACGAAAATTCGGCGGCGGTATAAAAACCGATACAGTAAGCGAACTCATCGACAAATCACTCAATGAAATCTTCAGTGATGACGCGGAAAAAGACAACCGCCCGCTTCCGTATGCACAGCCGGTCATGGAAAAAATACCGGAAATGGATCTTGCAAAAGACCTTTCGTTTTCTGTTACCTATGATATTTTCCCAAAAGTCGACGTAAAAACATTCTCCGGAATCACTGTAAAAGAACCTCAGGTTGAAATCGGCGATAAAGAACTCCAGGAAGAGCTCAAAGCTGTTCAGGAACGCAACGCTGTTGTAATTGATAAAAAAGACGACGAAAAAGTCGAAAAAAATAACATCGTGACCATAAATTACAGTGAAACAGGCGATGACGGTAAAGAAATTGCCGGCAGTAAACGACAGGATTTTGTATTCACTGTCGGCAGTGGTGATAATATCTATAAAATTGACGACGATGTTATCGGAATGAAAAAAGGTGAAACAAAAGAAATCACAAAAAAATATGCAAAAAATGACAAAGATGCAGAACTTGCCGGTAAAACAAAAAAGATCAGCGTAACTGTCACGGCTATAAAGGTAAAAAATCTTCCTGCTCTTGACGACGATCTCGCACAGGATGTAAACGAGAAATTCAAAACTCTTGACGACCTGAAAAAAGACATCATGAGAAACATGGAAGTCGCAAAAGACAGAAAAATCAGGGAAATCAAGAGCAACGATCTGCTTTCACAACTGGTAGAAAAGAATCAGTTTGAAATTCCGGCATCAATGCTTAAAGCAGAACTTGACGGACGCTGGCAGATGATGGCGCAGCAATTCCAGACAACTCCGGAACAGCTTGAACATATGATTGCTGCATCAGGCCAGACAAAAGACAAGATGCTCAAAGAATGGTCTGCAGAAAGCGAAAAGATGCTCAAGAGTCGTATTATTGTCGATAATCTTATTCGTTCCCGCAATATTTCCGTTACACCGGAAGAAATTGAAGCTGAATACCAGAAAATTGCAGATGACGGCAACGTATCTGTAGACGAAGTAAAAAAGCATTACTCGGATGCACGAGCAAAAGAATATCTTATTGACGATACGAAAGAGCAGAAGTTGTATACCGAACTCTATAAAGAAATAAAAGTTACAAAAGGCGACAAAATGGCTTTTGCCGATCTATTTAAACAGGGTAACTGACGCATAATGTATTTTTTATAAAGGTGGAATGTACCTTTGCCGGGACATTCCACTTTTTTTTATGCAGTATATATAGTATATTATATACGACAGGATGGATTATAATAGTATGAATGAACAACAGAATAACCTTGTCCCCTACGTTATTGAACGCAGCGGAAATACAGAGCGCTCTTATGATATATTCTCCCGGCTGCTCAAAGATCGTATTGTTTTTGTAGACGGTGAAATAAATGACACAACAGCCGATCTTATTGTGGCACAGATACTGTATCTTGAATCGGAAAACCCTGAAAAAGATATAAGTATGTACATAAACAGTCCGGGTGGATCCGTTACTGCAGGACTTGCAATTTATGATACCATGCAGTATGTAAAATGTCAGATCCAGACAATCTGCATGGGGCAGGCTGCCAGCATGGGTGCCATTCTGCTTGCCGGGGGAACCCGGGGAAAACGTTGTGCGCTTCCCTCTTCCCGTGTCATGATTCACCAGCCGTGGGGCGGTGTCGAAGGTCAGGAAAGCGATATTTCCATACAAGCAAAGGAAATAGTGCGTCTAAAAAAACTGACAATTGATTATTTTGCAAATAACACAAAAAAAGACAGAGAAAAGGTTGCTGCAGATATGGAACGGGATTTCTATATGTCTGCAGAAGATGCATTAAATTATGGTATTGTAGACCATATCATGCCCGGGAGGAAAAAATAATGAAACATTTCGGAAATGATACTGAAATCTGCTCATTCTGCGGAAAACCGGCAGATTCAACACGGCACCTCGTTTCAGCTCCGTCTGGAAATATTCATATATGCAATCAGTGTGTGGCTGTTTGTCAAAGTATTCTTGAGCAGGAAGAGGGAGACCTTACACCTATTGAAATGAGTGAAGTTCCTACCCCTAAAGAATTTAAGGAATATCTTGATCAGTATATAGTCGGACAGGATGAAGCAAAAAAAACACTTTCTGTTGCTGTATACAACCATTATAAACGCATGTCTGTTCCAAAAGACATGCGGAAAGATGACGACGTGCAGATTGAAAAATCAAACATTCTGCTTATGGGACCTACAGGGAGCGGTAAGACACTTCTTGCAAAGACACTGGCGCAGAAACTCAAGGTTCCGTTTGCCATCGCAGACGCAACAACGCTTACAGAAGCCGGCTATGTCGGGGAAGACGTTGAAAACGTTCTGCTCAAGCTCATAAACAATGCAAATGGTAACGTACCAGCAGCAGAACGTGGAATTGTTTTTATTGACGAAATAGATAAGATTTCACGTAAAAGCGAAAATACTTCAATTACAAGGGACGTCTCCGGAGAAGGTGTCCAGCAGGCACTTCTTAAAATTATTGAAGGGACACATGCAAGTGTTCCGCCTCAGGGAGGACGCAAGCATCCTAACCAGGAAATGATAGATATAGACACTACAAATATTCTGTTTATTCTGGGAGGTGCGTTCGTTGGGCTCGAAAAAATTATCGAACAGCGGACAGCAGAGCGTGCAATGGGATTCGGCAGCAACATCGGTATGATGGACGAAGAACAGAGGATGAACCTTCTTAATCAGTGTACACCTGACGATCTCGTAAAGTTCGGTATTATCCCAGAACTTATCGGACGTATGCCTATCATGGTAGCGTTGAAAGAACTTACACGAGATGATCTTGTAAGTATTCTTACTGTGCCTAAAAACTCAATCACAAAACAGTTTAAGGCTTCATTCTGGCTCGACAATGTAGACCTTGTATTCACTCCGGAAGCTATAAGCGAAATTGCAGACGAAGCTATCCGCCAGAAAACAGGTGCCCGCGGACTCCGAAGTATAGTAGAAAAGATGCTTACCGATATTATGTATGAAGTACCAAGTATCAAAGACCATGAAAAGAAAAAGCTTGTAATCACAGCAGATATTGTAAAAAATAAAATTCATCCGAACGTTAATTCTCTGCTTACTGCATAATGAATAAAAAAAGTCCGCCCCGTAACTGTATTTTAGGGACGGACTGATTTTTTTTTAAGAGTTTTCTGTTATTTTCCTCGTCCGTTCACTATGTTTTTTATTATGTCGATTGTCATGGAAACAGTATTTACCCAGCTGAAACGTTTTGCCCACTCTATACCGTCCGCAATCATTTTTTCACGCAGAGCCGAATCGGTGACTATTTTTTCCATAGCGGCAGCAATTTCCTCTATGTTGTTTGAATCAAAATAAACAGCGGCAGGACCTCCCATTTCAGGCAGTGCACCCGCTTTAGAACATGCAACAGGGATGCCAGTTGCCATTGCCTCAAGAATCGGAAGCCCTACACCTTCATTAACAGATGGAAATATACATGCATCCGCTCCTGCATATAATTGGGGAAAACTTTCGTGAGGGAAAAAACCGGTAAGAAATATATCAGAAGCGGCAGAAGACTGAAACGCAGTCCTGTGAACTTCTTCGGAATATGCCCCTTCTGCACCGGCAAGAACAAGGCGGTGAGGCAGATGAGTCCGCTGTTTAAAAAGCATAAAAGCCTTTATAAGTTCAACATGTTTTTTATCCGGTCCTGTAAGACGCGAACCATATATAAAATATGGACGTTTTATGGCAAACGGTTTTATGTTTACAGTCTCTGCATCAATCTGCATCTGCGGAAAAAACAACCGGTGGTCTATACCGTTGTGAACAACTTCAATTTTATCCGGATTTACTCCGGCGCGTACAAGATCTTTTCGTACAAACTGGCTCGGAGCAATGACTTTCTGAGCCTTTGCAAGACCTCTTTTCACCTGCATATGGAGTGCCCAATCCCTGTCTTCCCGCAATGTAGTCGAAATAATGCTGTTTACAACAGCGATTCCCGGTATTTTAAAGGATAAAGGAAGAACTCTTTCAATCGCAGGATATAAAACGGCATCATAGCCGAAAGATGAAACAAATTTATTCAGTTTAAAAAAGTGCCAGAAACGCTCGGCACCAAGGCTGTCGGGAACGGAAACAGCCTTAAATGGAATTTCACGAACAGAATTATATGTATACCTGTCAATCTCAGAACCAAAAAGCTCGAATTCCACATCAGGCACCTGCGGAAGATTCGCCGTAAAAGAATGAAGATATGAACCTATCCCCGACCGACCATGATCGCAGCCAAATGTGTCAACACCGACTTTCATAAGTGCTAATTATAGCAACATTTCCGGAATTACGCTATAGTTTTTTTATGGACGAAATAAACGTATTTTCAGAACTTTCACATGTACTTCAGGACCGGCTTTCGGCTCTTTCCATTACAACTCCAACTCCGGTACAGTCAAAAATAATACCGGAACTTATAAAAGGAAAAAGCATTCTTTTTCAGTCAGAAACAGGTACCGGAAAAACATTTGCATATCTTCTGCCGTTCATCCAGAAACTTGAGGCAGAAGAAAATAAAGAACAGGCAGTAAGGCTTCTTATCTGTACCCCGACACTTGAACTTGCTTCTCAGATACGCGATGCTGCAAAAACCGTTACATTTCTCAAAACCGCACTATTTCTAGGAGGTGCCCCAATAAAGCGGCAGACTGATTTATTGAAAGAAAAACCCGACATCGTCATTGGAAACCCTGCAAGACTTCTCGAACTTATTCGTCTTAAAAAACTCAGACTGAACGGACTCGAAGGCGTCGTTTTTGATGAAGTAGACAGACTGGTAAAGCGTGAATCAAAAACCGATACAGAAGCACTTCTTAAAATGTTTCCTGAACATATTCAGACTGCAGGATGTTCTGCAACAATTACAAATGCTGTCAGACAATTCTTTTCCGGAATCGACTCCGTTGTCATGCCTCCGGAAGACGTACTCCGTAAACGTATTACACATTGGGCTCTCTATGCAGAACAGAGAGATAAAATAGACCTGCTTAGAAGTCTGCTGGCCGTTCTGAATCCTGAAAAAGTACTTATATTTACAAGCCGTTCAGATCAGGTTGAAAATATTGTATCGAAACTGATGTACAAAAAAATTGATTGCGCAGGGCTGCATGCAAAAGAAGACAAGTCAAAAAGGAAAGCCTCCATCGACCGTTTCCGCAGCGGAAAATGCCCAATACTCGTCACAAGTGATCTGGCCGCACGGGGACTCGACATTCAGGGCATAACGCATGTAATACAGATGGATCTTCCTGATGATGACGATTTTTTTATTCACAGAGCCGGACGTACAGCACGAGCTGGAAAAACAGGCATTAATATCGTTATAGGAGACGAATATGAAATGCACAGGTACAGTACACTTGAGAAAAAACTGAAAATTATAGTCTATCCCAAAATTCTTTACAAAGGTAAAGTTACAGCACCGGAGAACATGCAATAATAAGGATGCCAGAACGTTCTCACAGACATTCTGTTGATTGACCTCCTTATAAACGTTATAATGAGAAGATAACTCTATATGTGAGGTTCATGTGTTTCTAAAAAGTCTAGACATTTTTGGTTTTAAATCTTTTGCCGACCGTACTCATATTGATTTTTCAGACGGAATTACGGCACTGCTCGGTCCGAACGGATGCGGCAAGAGCAATGTCGTCGATTCAATAAAATGGGTACTGGCAGAAAATAAATCAAAGAACCTGCGTGCCGATAAAATGGAAGACGTTATCTTTAATGGAACGGAACGGCGGCCGCCTCTTAACGTTGCCGAAGTTACGCTTACCATTATGAATGAAAACGGGCTTCTCCCGCTTGAAGAACCCGAAATTGCTATAAAACGACGCTTATATCGTTCCGGAGAAAGCGAATATTTCATCAATAACAGGTCTGCAGGTCCAAAGGAAATCCGTTCCCTTTTTATGGACACAGGAATCGGTAAAGCTGCCTATTCCGTCATGGAGCAGGGAAAAATCGATCAGATCCTCTCAAGTAAACCGGAAGACAGACGGTATCTTTTTGAAGAAGCAGCGGGTATCAGCCGCAGTAAAGCTGAATGTGCAGAAGCCGAACGCGAACTTGAACGTACACGTGTAAATATGCAGCAGATAGAGGTTGCACTTGCGGAAATAAAACGTTCATATGACACGCTCAAAATACAGGCCGACAAAACAACGAAATACCGCAGCGTAAAAGACGAAATTTTCAACGAAGAGCTTGATCTTACGCTGCTCAAGCTCAAAAACTTTGTACAGGATAAGGCACATAACGAAGAAGAACTTAAGCTTATTGAAAAAAAACGAGACCAGGTACGTAATGAAATCGACGAAATAAACAATACGCTTTCCGAAAATATGGACAAAGTAAAAGCCATGCAGGAGCAGGTATATGCAAAGCAGGCAGATCTCATCGGTATTCAAAAAGAGAAAAGCGGCAAACAGGATCTCGTCAAACAGTTTAACGTACGCGCATCTGAAATAAAGGAAAAAATCGGACAGCTTGAGGCGCATAAAAAGGCAATACAGGAGCAGATCGACAGCCTTACTGAAGAAATAGACGATCAGGAAGCACAGCTCCACGAAAAAACAAAGCAGCTTGCCGACATTCAAAAGAACATCACTTCGTTTCAGGGAAATATAGAATCTGCAGGCAGTCAGATTACCGAAAACGACAGACAGGCGGACGAAGCAAAAAAACAAATTGAAGTACTCAATAATGAACGGTCTAAACTTCAAAAAGATCTTGCAGCCATTACAGAAGACATTGTAACAATGCTTGACGCAAAATTGAAGGATGCAGGATTTTCGGAAAGTGCTATGGCGAATGCTAAAGAGACGCTCGACAACATTCTGAGCAGGCTCAAAGTATTCACGGAAGGACGTAAAAATATTTTTTCCGATTTTGCTGCAAACAGCTCTCACTCTCCGGAAGACTGCGTAAAAACAGTAAAGGAGGCCGCTGACGCATTTTCAGAAACAGGAAAACTTGTTGACCAGCTTCAAACCGCACTCAGCGACTATCTGAAGGCATCTCCCGCGTTCATCACAGAATTTCTCGCTCCTGAAGGAATCATGACAAAAAAAAGAACCATTGATTCAAAAATTCAGGAAACCATTACACATATTGCATCGATTAACTCTCATATAGAAGAACTTCACGCTGTAAATACAGGTTTGTCCGAAAAAATCAACGAATATAAAGAAACGCTCGGCAGACTTAGAATAAATGAAGTACAGATGAAAGAACAGATTTCTGCGGCCGAACAGCAGGCTTCAATTCTGAGGCGTTCGCTCACGTCGCAGCAGAACACACTGCGCGATACGGATGACGAACTTGTAAATGAAAACAAACATGCAGAAGCCCTGGACGACCAGATTGAAGGTGTTCAGGACGAACTAGCAGAAATCGAACAGAAAGGACTTGCACTTGCTGACGCACTGAAAGAACTTGATGAAAACATTGCAAAATGCAACAGCAGTGTATCAGGAAAGCAGAGTGCTCTCCGGAAAAAACAGGAAGAGCAGAACAAGTGCCAGGGACAATATGAAAAACTTACACTTTCACTTGCCTCATCAGATACCGAAATCCGGAACGTCAAACAAAACTTTCAGGATACACACTCCCGTGACCTGATGGAATTTGAAGAACGGATGTACAAAATTATAATGCCGGCAGCAGACATCCGCGAAAGACTTTTAACAGCAAAGGACAGACTCAGGGATCTTGGCCAGGTCAACCTTATGGCTCCGGAAGAATTCGCTGAAGTAAAAGAACGGTATGAACGCCAGCAGACAAACTACGAGGACACAAAAAAGAGTCTCGAAAATCTGCAGCGTGTTTCGGAAGAAATAAGATCAAAGTCTTCCGAAATGTTTCTTGACACATACAATAAAATCAAGAAAAATTTCCATAATATGTTTCGAAGACTGTTCAACGGCGGACGCGGAGAACTCAGGCTCGAAGATCCGGAAAATGTACTCACAAGCGGCATCGACATTTTTGCACAACCGCCGGGAAAGAAACTTGAAAATATTGCACTGCTTTCAGGCGGTGAAAAAACAATGACCGCAGTCGCGCTGCTCTTTGCAACATATCAGGTCCGTCCGTCGCCGTTCTGTCTTCTGGATGAAATTGATGCTGCTCTCGACGACAAAAACGTTTCAAGTTTTGTCACAACACTGCGTTCATTTGCAAATGTGAGTCAATACATTGTAATTACTCATAATAAAAAGACAGTTATGGGGGCAAGTACCATGCTCGGCATAACTATGGAAGAATCCGGGGTGTCAAAAATTCTTGCACTCAGACTCGACAAAGACATCAAACTCGGAGCAACAGTACCCGAACCGGATAATAAATTTGTCGAAGAAGACGTTGCGCCGGAAACGGCAGTCATTCCGCCCAGACCGGCAAAACGCATACACAATCCGGACGGTTCCGTTACGGATCCTGAACGGCAGAAACAGATTCAAACAGAAAAAGAACTTGAAAAAGAAGCAGCTGCAAAAGTAAAACCAGCAGAAAAGGGAGAACAGCCTGACAATGCCGGGACCGGATCAAATGAAGACGACAGCAGGAAGTACTGAATGTTTGACAAAGACGTTTTTCAGGGACATATTAAAGAGTTCTTTACCGGCGATAAAAAAATTATTGCATACATTTCGTGCATGCTGATTATTATGACATGTACGGCACTTGTTGTTTTTGTTATCCAGAAAACAAAGAAACCTGCCGTCGTTCAAAGCAGCGAACGGGAACTCATCGCAGACCAGAAACTGCTTATTCCCGATGGAGAGGAAGTACAAAAAGGATATATAACCGCACGTCAGACAAAAGACAAATGGAACGATACCGATGCACAGCGATGGTTTACGCTGCCTGCAAAAAAAGAACTTGACGATCTTGGACGAACAAATGACCTGATTGTTCTTGAACTCACAGGAGCGGCACCATGAAAAA
>Ga0172378_10000546_pt1 | contig 33298 bp, 35 predicted proteins | sample GrowelOW332metaG_FD_119755 | JGI IMG/M metagenome (GOLD analysis project Ga0172378, IMG submission 119755) | Groundwater microbial communities from an aquifer near a municipal landfill in Southern Ontario, Canada - Pumphouse #3_1 metaG | ecosystem: Environmental > Aquatic > Deep subsurface >...
TAAGTTATAAAGATAATTATATTTATGTTATTGGAATTGATACTGTTAGTAAAACACCAGGAACAGCAATAACTGAAATTTATAAAAAACTTAAATATCTAGGATTAGCTAATATTCTTAAATTGGACGGTGGTCGGAAGTACAGTTATAGATATAAGTGGGAAGAATGTATTCCTAACACCTGAAAATCGAAGAGTAAACAATTTAATTACTTATTGCTAAAAATGGCCCTCATAAATCAATTTTAAAGTTTTTTTACCTTTAGGGTAATATAATATCATACCTCAAATTTGGGCATTTAAATGGTTTTTTAAGAAATTATATATATATTAAAATCAACTTTATTTAGTGATTAAAAATGGTAAACAACGTAAAAAAACGGCTGATTCGAAACAACGGATCAAAATGTATGCTTTGTGGAAAAATGGTTGGTAGTCTTATTGAGCTTCATCACATGATACCAAAATATTTTTTTAAAAGGAATGAATTACCTATCGACAACTCGTATTCAAATTCTAGCTTGTTATGTCCAAGCTGTCATCTTAAGATCCATAAATATAATTATGGATCTAGTAAATACGAGAGACTAATAAAAATTATCAAGCAACATAAGAGATAGGAGTTCTTCCTATCTTTTATCTTCCGGTTGCATTAAAATTGCATTAAAAAACAAATAAAATAGCCATAAAATATTGAAACATCAAGGTTTTATGACTATTTATTTTGGTGCAGGAAATCAAAATGTTAGTTTTTTAATATATTTATATATCCTTTAATATTGTTTAAATAGCTTGAAATCAACATTTTACATTTTAATTATTTTTTCAAATATATTGAAATATGTTTAAAATCTTTTCACGTTGCATTAAATATTGCATTAAAATATTTACTATTTATTTGCTGTTTATTTCAATTAATTCGTTATCATTTTGGATATCTTTATAATTGTTAACATTTAATAGTTTTATTTCTTCATAATTCTTTTTTGAAAAATAATAACCAAGTCCAAAGCCAGGTATTGCTGATATGAGAAATATCCAGCCTATCTCATTGTTAAGTATATCATCCAAATTGTTAGATAAAAATGAAATACTAATAAATAGTAGTATTAGTATTAAAGCAGTATAAGTTAAGCCAGTAAAAAATATATTACCAATATATGCAAGATGTAAATCTTTTTTTTCATCATCAGACATTTGATAGTAAAATTTTTGAGTTGTTTTATATATTTTTTTGCAATGTGGACAACGTTGATATTGTAATCCAATGTATCTGTCAAAAAAATATATTTCGGAACGTGTCATAAAATCAAGATTCTTTTTACAATGTGGACAATAAGAAAATTTATATGTACTCATTATAAAAGCCTCCTTTCTTTATAAAGTTGTATAAAATTTTTTTTAAATCTTATTAAAATAATTTGTTATTTTATCAATTTCATTGTTCTTAAAATTATTGAAAACAGAAGTATAAGTATTGAGTGTAATAGTTATATCTTTATGCCCTAAGATCTTTTGGAGTACGACAGCCTGCATTCCTGCCTCTATACATCTAGTTGCAAACGTATGTCTTAACATATGAGTATTAACTATACTTGTTTTTAAATTGATAAAAGATATTATACCATTTTTATTTTTTTTCTTTTTAATTATACTTACTCTAATATTTGCATTTTTACATATTCTTTTAAAATGAGAATTAATTGTCGAATTATTTATAAGTTTATTATTATAAGTAAATATCAATTCATCATTATATTTGTAAAAAATGTCTTTAATTTGTGGCAAAATAGGTATATCTCTTACTCCTGAATATGTCTTTGTAGAAACTCCTAAAACAGGTTTATCAAGTTTATTTTTAGTTAGGGTTTTAGATATATGTATAACATTATTTTTTAAATCTATATCTGCTTTCTGTAGAGCTAATATTTCTCCAATTCTCATTCCTGTATATAAAGCTATAAGCAAAATATCTTTATATATATTATCTTGTGTTGATAATTCATTTAAGAATGATTTTTGTTCCTCTATTGTTAAAGCCTCTATCTTTTTATTTTGCTTTGTGCTTTTAGGAATAATTATAGCACCTTTTATAGAAAATGGGTTTATATTTATTATATTAAGTAGAACTGCCTTATCAAATACTGAATTAATTAAAATCTTAATCTTGCTAATACTTGAATTAGAATAATTTTTTAAGTTTGATAAAGCAAAATTAATATCTTGTATTTGTATCTTTTGTATCTTCATATTTGATAAATTAGTTTTTTGAAGTATTTTTAAAGTTTGTATTTTTCTATTAAAAGAATTGTCATTTAATAAATTTGATTCATACTGTTCTTTAATTATTAAACTAGCTAAATCAATGAATAGTATTTCAGATTTATTAACAAAGATGTTTGTGTTAACTTCATTTTGTTTTAAGATTATTTTGTCAGCAACTTCCTTTCTAGTCTTGCCATATACGGTCTTTCTGTTAATTTTTCCATTGTGTTGATATCCAGCAGTAAATTGACCTATCCATCGTTTTAAATTCTCACTATAGTAAATAGTTCCTTCGCCGTTCCCTCTTTTGCTCATAACAGAAACACCTCCTTATTGTGTGGGCAACACTATTTATTTATTGATATATGCGTCAATTAAATTATATTGAAAATCTGCAACAGCATTTTCTTTTTGTACATATAAAACTACATTAAATATAATAGATATTTCAAGCAAAGCTATTAAAACAATTATTATTATATTCTTTTTATTCATTTTCTATTCCCCCTCTTTTCTCAAAAATTCTTCTTACCTCTACAACTTTACCAATGATTTTAACTGGTATTTTTTTAATTTGTTCGCTGTCAAACATTAAAGAATCGTAATTATTGTTTAGTGGTTGTAATATGATTGAATTATTATTTTTAATTACTTTATTTACAGTCGCTTCATGTTGATTTATAAGCACAACAGCTATTTCTCCAGAATTACAGTCAGATTGCTGTTTGACAATAACAATATCATCTATTTTTATTTCTGGTTGCATATTATCGCTCTTTATTTTTAAAGCAAAAAAGTTTCCATTTTGAGCCATATCATTTGGTATCTCTTCGTATCCAATAATGTTTTCTGCCGTATCAATAGGAACTTCTGCTATAATTTTATTCAAAACTCGTATTTTAACTCCTTTGTGGCAAATTGGGATTCGCTCCATAGGAACATCTTCTAATCCTAATAACCAACCTTCATTAATATTTAGTTCTTTTGCTATCAAATATATTGCTTTAGATTTAGGTTCATATTTATCTTTGAGATATTCACTAATTGATGATTTAGGTATTCCTGTTTTTTCTGCTAATTCAATTGGTTTTATATTTTTCAAATCTAAAGCTTTTTTTAATCTTATTGAAAATTTTTCTTTCATTTCTGATCCTTCTCCTTTTCATTATTAAGAGCTGATAATGTTTAATATAATGTTTGTTTATACACACATTATAACATTATGTATACAAAAAACACAATATTTTTTTGTGAAAATTTAAAGAAAATCGAATTTTTTTTAAAAAACGTATTGACAAGTTGAAATTGTTGAATTAATATTAACACGAAGTTCGGGAAATCGAACAAGATAAAACAAGAGATGGGGTGAAATTAATGTCAAGAGAGATAAGTTTTAATTTTAATAAATTAAAAGGCAGAATCGTTGAAATTTTAGGATCACAGCAGGAGTTGGCAAAAAAAATGGAAATTAGTGGAACTACATTAAGTGCTAAATTAAATAATCAAACAGAGTTTAAGGCAAATGAAATTTTATTAATTGCAAAATTATTAAGCATACCTAAAAATGATATAACTGAATATTTTTTTTATTCAGAATGTTCGGAAAACTGAACAATAGGAGGATAAAGCATGGAAGTTTTAATTCAAAAAGATTTATCTAAAGAAATAGAAACTTTAAAAGAAATCTCTGAAAATTTAAATAATATTGAAAAAACTACAGAGAAATTAACATTTTTAACAATTGAAGATTTTTCAAAAATTACGAAGTGGAGCAAAAAAACAGTACAAGATCTTTTTAATAGACAAGATTTTCCAAGTTGTGATTTTGGTAAAAGTAAAATTGTAGAGATAAATGCTTGCAGAGATTATTTTAAAATTGCTAGAAGGAGATGAGAAAATGAGTAATATAACCAGAAGATTAAAAAGAAATTTAGCAAAAATATATGCTATTTAAAATCGGATTTAAAACAAACAATATATTGAAAATAACAATAAATTTAGAGAATCAAAAAGTGGGTTGAAGATAGCATTTAATAGATTATTTAAGAAAGTGAGGTGATTAAAATGGACGAAAAAAAAGTTGAATTATTAGTTGTGATATTTTGCATAGGATTGTTTGTATTGTTCTTGTTTTTAGGAAGTATTAGAGATGTTATTCATCAATATAGATATGAGCAAGTTGTTGTGTCAGCAGGTGATACATTCTGGAAATTTTATCAAGATGGATATTATGCTGATTTAAATTACAACGAGGCCTTATATGAATTTAAAAAAGACAATAATACTGAAAAAAGTACTTTATATGCTGGAGACACAATTTGGTTGAGAAAAGAGGGCATTGATGAAAAGTAGAGGAGATATATACAGAGAAATTGACAGATTAAAGAAAGCTAAAGAGGATCAAAAAAATAATGACCGTTTAGTTAGTATTTATAGCAATTGTATAGCAACACTTGAGTGGGTTCTGAAGTAAAGGGTGTGATGTGAATAAATGAAATGTAAAAATTGCAAATATAATGAAGATAAATTCTGCAAGTACTTTAAGCAATATATAAAAGTAAAAAAGAGTTGTTGGGCATTTGAAGATAAGATAAACAATGCAATAATGAGTAGTTTTAAATTTTTAGAAGGGAGGTGCAGATAATGGGAAAAGATCTATTAAATAATGAGCAAAAGAAACAGAAAGCACAAAAAATATATTTCGGATTTTTAATTGAGTTTAAAAATTATTACAACAATATGCAATACACAAAAGCAGTAGATTTAATTAGAGAAGAAATCGAAATAGTTGAATCTAATACTCTAAATGAAGATTATGATCTTGAGATTTTAGAAAAACTAAATGATTTAAAAGATTCAATGACAGATCATACAGATTATGAAGTTTTGGATAAAGTGCAAAAAGAAATAGATATCCTTTCGACAGACATATCTATTTCAAATAGTTAATTTAACATACTATTATAATACCATTTTATCATAAACCTAATATAAAAATCAAATTATTTTGAAAAAAAATTATTAGAGGAGGTATTTATGAAAATAACAATTCAAACAAGAAACAAGGCAAATGGCCTAGTAGATAGAGCAACAAGATATAGACAAATTAAAGATGTTTTATCTGATAAAACTATGACAGCTAAAGAAATTGCTGTTGAAATGAATTTAAAAGGATATATTCCTACAAGTGAAAGAAATTTTACAGCACCTAGATTAAACGAGCTAGTTAAATTAGGAGTAGTTATAATTTCTGGAAAGAAAAAATGTCAATATACAGATAGAACAGTTGCATTATATAAAAGAGTAGGTGTTGCTTAATGACAAAAAGAGAATGGCTAGAAGAAAGAAGAAAGGGTATAGGTGGTTCTGATGCTAGTGCAATTGTAGGTCTAAATCCCTATAAAACCAATATACAACTTTGGGAAGAAAAGACAGGCAGAAAAACTGCTGAAGATATTTCAGATAAAGAATATGTAAAATACGGCACTAAAGCAGAAAAATATTTAAGAGATCTATTCAAGTTAGATTATCCACAGTTTAAAGTAAAGCATAAAGAAAATACAATGATTTGGAATAAAGAATATCCATTTCTATTTGCTAGTCTTGATGGTGAATTGATTGATAAAGAAACAGGAGCATTGGGAATATTAGAAATTAAGACTACAAATATTTTACAGAGTATGCAAAAAGAAAAATGGAAAGATAAAATTCCAGATAATTATTACATACAAATACTTCATTATCTTTTAGTAACAGGATATTCATTTGTAGTTTTAAAAGCACAATTAAAATATCAATACAAAGATGAGGAAATTAGATTAAGTACTAAACATTACTTTATTTTAAGAAAAGATGTTGAAGATGATATTCAATATTTAAAAGAAAAAGAGGTAGAATTTTGGAAAAGTTATGTTGAAAAAAACATAGAACCTCCACTATTACTACCTAATATTTAAAAATAAAAGGAGATAAAAAATATGGATAAAACAAAAATTGTTAAAGTTAGATTTGAAAGTATATACGAACCTAAAACATTTGCAGGAAGAGAATATGTATATTTTTGTGAGTTAACTGTAAATGTTGGAGACATAGTTGTTGCTCCAACTTGTATAAAAGATGGGAATGCAATTATAACACAAATTAATGTTCCAATAGAAGACATTAAAGGTTTTGAAGATAAAATTAAAATAATTAACAGAATAATTGACAAGGAGGTATTTTTAAATGGAATTAAAGATTAATGAGATTATAGATCTCCCAGCAGTTACTTTTAATTTTGAAGATTTAAAAAAAGAATTAACAGAAAATTTAAAAAAATATCAAGGATTAGTATATACAGAATCAAGTATTAAAGACGCTAAAACAGATAGAGCTAATTTAAATAAATTATCTGATTCAATTGATACGAGAAGAAAAGATATTAAGAACAAGTACCTAGAACCTTACAATAAATTCGAAGCTCAAATAAAAGAGTTAGAAGCTTTAATTCAAGAACCTAAAAATATGATAGATAAGCAAATAAAAGATTACGAAGAGAAGAAAAAAGAACAAAAAAGAGATGATCTAAAATTCTTCTTTGGTACTAGAATAGGTGATTTAGCTGATTTAATAACTTTTGAATCTATCTTTAATGAAAAGTGGTTAAATGCAACTTATGAAACTACTAAAATTCAAGATGAAATTGTTGCAATTATAGATAAAACTAATGCAGATTTTAAAGTAATCGAAGATATGAAATCTGAATTTGAAAATGTACTTAAAGATTATTATTTACAAAAGAGAGATTTAACTTCAACTTTACAAGAAAAATGCAGATTAGAATTACAAAAGACAAAAATTGAGGAACAAAAGAAACAAGTAAAACAAGTGCAACAAGTTATAGATATTACATTAGAAGAAACATTACAACAAATAGATTTTAGGGTTTGGGTTACACCAACTCAATTAAATCAACTAGTAACATTCATAAAAGAAAATAATATTAAATATGGAAAGGTTTGTGATTAATATGGTAAATAATAGTTTAATTAAAAATGAAGATAAGAAGATAGCATTTAGCAGTTTCTTAACACAAGAGGCTATAAAGAACAGAATTAGAGAAGTGGTTGGCGGTGGATCAGAAGGTCAAGCATTTATGACATCAATTCTATCAGCAGTAACAAATAACACAGATTTACAAGAATGCGAGCAAATAAGTATATTGAATTGTGCATTTTTAGGACAAGCTTTAAAATTAAGTCCTTCACCACAATTGGGTCAATATTACATGGTACCTTTTAAAGATAACAATAAAGGAATTAAAGTAGCACAATTTCAATTAGGTTATAAAGGTTATATACAACTTGCAATTAGAAGTGGCCAATATAAGAAATTAAATGTATTAGCAGTTAAAGAGGGTGAGCTAATTAAGTATGATCCATTAAACGAAGATATTGAAATAAATTTAATTGAAGATGATGAGACAAGAGAAAATACTGCAACAGTAGGATATTATGCAATGTTTGAATATGTAAATGGTTTTAGAAAAACACTATATTGGAGTAAGAAGAAAATGGAAGCTCATGCAAAGAAATATTCAAATGGGTATAGAGCGGATTTAGCAAAACATACTAAATATACTTTTTGGAGTAAAGATTTTGATGGGATGGCATACAAAACCATGATTATACAATTAATAAGCAAATGGGGAATTATGAGCGTGGATATGCAAAAAGCTTTTGAAAATGATTTTGGATATGTAGATAATACTACTGGGAAAATTGAATATCCAGACAATACAGCTATTCCTTCAGAAATAGTAGAAATACCTGTATTAAACAATCAGCCAGGATTAACAGAAATGGGCCAAAAAACAATTAATGAAAAGGAAACGATAAATTTGTCGGCCGGCGAAGTAATATCAGAAAATAACACTAATTCTAATGATGTAGAAGATTTTTTAAATCAATTAAAATAATCAAATAAATAAATTTTAAAGAAAGGAGAGTATAAGAAAAATAATTATATAAATTATTAATGTTTATACTCTCGCTTTTTTATATATAAGGAGAAAAACAAAAATGGAAGAGATTAGATGTAAATTTTGTAATAGAAAATTAAAAACATTTAAATCAAGGATACAACGTGCAGGAAAGATTTGTATTATTAAAGAAATTGAAAGAGTTAGTAAACAACAGTTAACTTTTGATAGATTTCAGAAAGGAGATAAAAAATAAATGAAAGATACATATTATTTTAGTCATGATTCAAATGCTAGAAACGATGAAAAAATTTTAACTTTACGAGCAGAATATGGTTACGAAGGATACGGTATTTATTGGGCATTAATTGAAATGATGTTTGAAAATGAGGACACAGCTTTAAGATTTTCTAATTTAAAAGGAATAGCATATCAATTTAACATTGATATAACACTGTTATCAAATATTATTAGCACTGCTATAACACTGTTATTATTTGAGAGCGATGAAAAATCTTTTTGGAGCAATTCTTTACGAAAAAGAAAAGGTAAATTTAAAGACAGTCTTTTACAAAAATCTGAAGCAGGCAAAAAGGGAATGAAAAGTCGTTGGAACAATGAAAAAAATACTGATGAATTACATAACACTAATATAACACCGTTATCAAAAAAACATAACACTGTTATAACACCGTTACAAGATAATCATAACGATGATATAACACTTTATAACAAAGGAAAGGAAAGGAAAGGAAAGAAAACTAAATATAGATTGATTAATAATAATAATAACACACATACAGATAAAATATTTAAATTATATTATAAAGATTTAAATTCTAAAAACAACATGTTGTTAGCAAAACTATTTAATAATTGTAAAATTAATGCTTATTTAAAAGTTCCTAACAATAACAAAAGAAACATATTTCTTCTGATTTATTGGATTAAACAATCTATTAAAGAACTAGCTCAAGAAAATTATAAAAATATTGCAAAATTAAATCCAATAATTATTGAATATACTTTTCGCAATTTTATCAATGCTCAAAAAACTCAAAACATTCACCAAAAACAAAAATATCTTAAAAAATGTTTACAATCTGCTGTTGATAAATATTGCAGTTAACATAATTTTATAGTTATATTTAAGTTAAATTTAGGAGGATTTCATGTGAGAGAAAAAGATTGGACAGATAGAATTTTAGGAGCATCAAATCATGTTGAATTTGAGAGAGAAGAAAACGATTATTATGCAACTGATCCTAAAGCTATTGATGATTTATTTAGAGTAGAGCAATTTTCTGATTTAATTTGGGAATGTGCTTGTGGACAAGGCCATTTGTCCGAAAGAATAAAAAAATATGGCAAAAAAGTAATATCAACAGATTTAATTGACAGAAACTATGGCAAAGGTGGAATAGATTTATTAAAACAAGAGGGAATTGTTTTTAATGGTGATATTATTACGAATCCACCTTACAAATATTGTTCTGAATTTATTTTAAAGGCATTGGAATTAATTCAATTATCTCATAAAGTAGCAATGTTTTTAAAAATTCAAACATTAGAAGGAGCTAATAGATATAGAGATATATACAGCAAATATCCACCTAAAACTATTTATGTATTTAGTAGAAGAATAAAATGCTTTATGAATGGTATTGATGATAGAAAGTCAAGTGCAATAGCTTATGGGTGGTATGTTTGGGAAAAGGATTTACTGGAGAACCTATTGTGAGGTGGATATACAATGAGTAAATATATTTTAAATATAAATTCCAGATTGCCTGGATTGAATGATTTTATTCATGCGATCAATAGGAACAGGTTCGTGGGAGCCAAGCTTAAAAAGGATACAGAAAGATTAATATCATGGGAGATTAAAACACAATTAAAAGATGTTGTAATAAATAAACCAGTAAAAATTAAATTCATCTGGATTGAAGAAAATAAAAGAAGAGATTTAGACAATATTTATTCAGCACACAAGTATATATTAGATTCTTTGGTTGGTATGGGAGTATTACCTAATGACAATCAAAAATGGGTTACTAAAATAACAGATGAGTGCTTGATTGATAAAAAGAGTAAGGTAATTGTAGAAATTGAGGAGGTATAGTTATGAGTAAAGCAGATAAAATGTTTGAAGATTTAGGTTATGAAAAATATGAAGTTAATGTTAATGAATATTTTGAATATACAAATAAAAATGAAGATGTAAAAATTATATTGATGAAAGGTTCAATATTAATAAAGACAAACTCTAGATTGTTGGTTGATGCAAAGCCTACTGTAGTATATGCAAAAGAAATACAAGCAATCAATGAAAAAGTGAAAGAATTAGGTTGGGAGGAATAAAAAGAAGATTTTAAAAGATATCAGTATCAAGGTGATGGTTATATTAACAATCAATTAGAAGATATTAACGATATTAGTGAAATAGTAGGTAATATATATGAAAATAAGATTTGCTGGAGGGATAGAATGAAAACGAATATATCAAATAAACTTGAAGAAGATGTGTTTAGCAAAATAGAAGAGATAGAGCAAAAAGCAAACGAACATTGGGAAACATTTTATAAAAGACCAATAGATATATCTATAGGCTCAAAAGATTATAACTTATTTAAAAAAGTATTTCAGGATCTTAATATACCACCAAACAATAATAAAATTAATACATTTATGGGATTAGAAGTAGGCTTTGTATATATAAAAGATATTGCAATACATGTTTTATAGAAAGGGGAGTGAATAGAAAATGGAATTTAAAGATAAATTAATTCTAGAATACACAGATTTAACTGTAAAAATAGATAGATTAAAGACATATATTAGCAATAATGATGACACAGATTTAGAAAGAGATAAACAATATATATTGTTAATGAAAGAACAATTAGAGGCAATGTACAATTATCAAATGGTGTTAATAAAGAGAATAAAATTTTTCATGGATTAGGAGGAATTTATAATGGAAATTATTAAAAGTACGTCTAAAAAAGATTGTATATTTTATAGAAACGATACAATAACTAGAGGTTGTAAAATTTTAGAAGAGTTAGTCTGCAAAAAATCATGCAAATGCAGTTTTTACAAAAAAGGAAAGGAAGTTGATCACAAATGAAAAAGTTCATGTCAAATATCTTAAAGGAGATGAGTGCTATTGTTCCTAAATGGAAAGATAGAATCAGAAAGAACGACAAATCAGGAGAATTAAACAATATAACAGATACTTTAAATATTTTAGAAGCGGAAGTAGAAGATACGCTCAATGTATTGAAATAGAGCAGAAAGGTGTTAATGAAAATGAATGATAACTATTGTGCTTTAATTGTTGCAATTTTGTGGTATAAATTTATACCTTGTGAGTTTGCAAATGTAATATTAAATGAAAAATATTCAAACTTAATTATAAAGACAAGAAGTGAGAAGTTAACATCTAGTGAGAAAAAATACATAAGAGATAGTCTTCGCAAAAATAAACCAAGAAGTTGGACAACTTTTGAAAATAAATTTAGAATATCTCGTTATGAAATCTGGAATCAGCTTAAAGTTAAGGATTACTAAAAAGTAATCCTTTTTCTTTAATGTTAAGGTATATAACTATATTGCTTATGCTATTTTGAAGCTTTAAAATCAAAATATGTGCGCCGTTTTTCTTTACTTTTTCAATAAATAGATAAATAAATCAAAGAGGTTCATTTTTTAATTGATATACTAAAATTAAATATAGTGGCTCAGGCACTTGTCAAAAAAAACTGAAGAGGTGGGAAAAATGGAAACTGCTAACAATATTGCAAAAAAGAGGGAAAAAAAAGAAAAGATTAATTGGATAGAGTTAAAGAACGAATATATAATGTCTGATTATGGCTCTGTAATGTCTTTTTTAAAAGCAAAAGATATAGGATATTCAGGTGGGGTACAAAAAAAAGTTTTAGGTTGGGCAGATGAGAAAAAGAAATTTCAAGAGAAAGTATTTGAAAAAGTTCAAGAAAAAAGAGCTAAACAAATGGCTGAAGAAATAGTAAAAGCTGATAAAAAGATTCAACTTATATCTATGAAACTTCTAAACAAAATAGACAAAGCTATTGATGAAGTTGAAATATATATGACTAAACACGTTCACAAGAATAAGACAATTGCTTATGATTATCAAATGGGGAAACCTAACAAGGAAGTAATTTTTGAAGAGGAGAATTATGAATTGTTTGATAAAGGCATTGTAAATGCAAAATCAATTAGAGATTTATCTACAGCACTGAAAGATCTAAAAGAAATAGGATATAGCAATATAGGATTAAATATAGAGAATAAAGCAGAAGATGAAAACAAGACAGGAGTTGTGTTATTACCTAATATAAAACCAATTGATGAAATGAATAGCGAGGAGGTTGAATTAGATTGATTCAAACTGCAGAAGTTCAGATAATACCAATGATAATATGGGAACCACAGCCCAAACAAGCACAATTTTTAGAAAGAGCAGAATATGAAGCTTGTTACGGCGGGTCTGCTGGAGGCGGTAAATCAGATTCATTACTCGCAGAGGCATTAAGACAAGTAGATATTCCTCATTATCGAGGCATTGTTTTTAGAAAGACTGTTCCTCAACTATCTGAATTGATAGATAGAAGCATACAAATATATTCTCCAGCATATCCAAAAGCAGTTTTTAATCAGAATAAATTATGCTGGCAATTCCCTAGTGGAGCTAAAATATATTTTGGACATATGCAATATTCAAAAGATAAAACTAAATATCAAGGGAAAAGATATGATTTTATAGGATTTGATGAATTAACACATTTTACTTACGAAGAATATTCGTACATGTTCTCGAGGAATAGGCCCGGAGGACCAGGAACAAGGTGTTATATAAGAGCAACGTGTAATCCTGGCGGAATTGGACATGGTTGGGTAAAAGAGCGATTCATTCAAGATAAAGAACCATATAAAAGATATTTTTATAAAATGACAATAGAGGGCGTTGAATATACAAGAGATAGAGTATTTATACCTAGTAACGTGTTTGACAACAAGATCTTATTACAAAATAATCCAGATTACGTTGCAAATTTAGCTCTATTGCCTGAAGCAGAAAGAAAAGCTTTACTATATGGAGACTGGAATAGTTTCAGTGGCCAAGTATTTAGAGAATTTAGAAACAATTCAGAAGGATATTACAGTCAGCAAGATACTCATGTTATAGCACCTTTTATTATACCAGACACATGGCGAAGATATAGAAGTTTCGATTTTGGATATGCTAAACCATTTTCAGTAGGTTGGTGGGCAGTAGATCCAAACACACAGATAGTATATAGATATAGAGAGTTATACGGTTGTACAGCGACACCGAATGAAGGTGTTAAGTGGACAGTTCAAGAAATAGCTCAAGAAATTAAAAAGATAGAAAATGAATTTGATAAAGGTAAACATATTATAGGAGTTGCAGATCCTAGCATTTGGGACAGCTCAAGGGGTGATAGCATTGCAGAAGCTTTTGAAAAAGAAGGAATCTTTTGGGAAAAGGGAGATAATAAGCGATTACCTGGCAAAATGCAGTTGCATTATAGGTTCAAGATAGACGAGAACACAAAGAAACCTATGTTATATGTGTTTAATACATGCAAAGAGTTTATTAGAATAATACCAGCATTAGTATACGATGATACACATGTTGAAGATATAAATACATCTATTGAAGATCATATCTACGACGAGACAAGATATTTCTTAATGCACGAAACAGTTAAATTTAGAACAGTTCCAAAAGGAAAAGCTAATACAAAATATAATCCTTTAGAGGATGACAAGCCTAATAATATGTATGGATTTATGAAAATTTAGTTAAAAGAAAACTGGAGGTATTAAAAATGGGATTTTTTAAAAAAGAAAGTAAGAAAGATAGCAAGAAAAATAGCAAAATTGATATAGATCTTTTTGTTAGGAAGAGCAAAGAAGAGTTATTGACATTTAAAGGAATGAAAGAATCTTTAGAAAATAAGGTTCTGCAAAATGAAAAGTGGTTTAAATCTCAATATTGGGGAATGTTCGAGAATAAAAACACTAAACAATTAGCTAGTAATAATCCAGAACCAACAACAGCATATTTATTCAATACATTAATAAACAAGCATAGCGACATGATGGACAACTTTCCTACTCCTATAATCTATCCTAGACAACAAGATGATGAGGCCGAGGCTGAAAAATTGACTAAAATTATACCTCTTGTGTTACAAAAGAATAAATTCAAACAAAAATACAGTAAGAACAGTTGGAGTAAATTAAAGAATGGATTAAGTATTTATGGGGTGTTCTGGAATAATGATTTAGAAGATGGTTTAGGGGATATAGATATTAAGAGAATCAATGTTTTAAACATATATTGGGACATTTCGGTTGAAGATATACAAGATTCAAGAGCTATATATATAGCACATTTAATTGATGATGATATATTGCAAAAAGCATATCCAGAAAAGCTAAAAGACATGAAAGAAGTACAAACAGTTGATTTAAAACATTATGAGCATGAAGATAATATAGAATATAAGAATAAATCTGTTGTAGTAGATATGTATTATAAAAAGATTAATTCTCAAGGCAAGAAAATAGTTCATTTAGCAAAATTCGTTGGTGATGTATTACTTGAGAGTACAGAGTTTGGGATAACAAGAGATGATATAAAGACAAATTATGATTATTCTGATGTTGGACTATATGATCATGGGAAGTACCCAATAATTGTAGATGTCGCTTTCCCAGATGAAGATACTTCTGTAGGATTTGGATATATTGATATAATTAAAAATCCTCAAATGTATATAGATAAATTAGATCAAATCATAATCAAGAATGCTTACCTATCAGGTAAGACAAGATTTATTGTTAACAAGAACAACAAAATACCAATAGAAGATTTAGGAGATTTCTCTAAAGAAATAATTGAATCTGAAGGAAAGATTACAAGCGAAGATATATTTGAATTAAAAGTTAGTCCTTTACCAGATACGATTGTAAATCACAGAGATAGAAAGATAAACGAGTTAAAAGAAATTAGTTCTACTAATGAAAGTAGCAGAGGAGAAACACCTACAGGTATAACGGCGGCAAGCGCTATTGTAGCTCTACAAGAGGCTGGTAACAAGGTTTCCAGAGATTTAATCCAAGAAAGTTATTCAAGCTATAATGAATTGATATATTTGGTAATTGAATTGATTAGACAATTCTATACAGAGAGTAGAACTTTTAGAATAGTTGATTCTAAAACTAACAAGAAAGAGTATATAGAATATAATAATTCAAATTTAAGTAGAGAAGAGACAGTTCCAGCAATTGATGAAAACTCACAAAATGAAACAATAATCAAAAAAGCTATATTTGATATAGATGTTAAAGTAGAGAAACAGAATCCTTATGTAAGAGCTGAAACAAATGCTTTAGCTAAAGAGTTTTACAGCAGTGGTTTCTTTGCACCAGAGAATGCACAACAAGCACTTATGGCTTTAGATATGATGGACTTTGATAATAAACAAGACATTGTAAATAAAATTAGTCAGAATAATCAAATACAACAACAAATGACTCAAATGGCTCAAACACTAGCTCAACAACAACAAATAATATCAAAATATGGGAAGGTGTTAGAAATGCAATCAAATAACAATTTAGATAAACGAACGATACAACCAGCGCAACAAAAAATGTATAATAATCAACAATTAAGTTCACAGAATGGAGATATAGGCTTTTTAAAGATGGTGAAAGGGGAAAATGAATAATATGATTATTGTAAAAGGTATTAAAAAAGAAGGTAAATTGATAGGCATTGAAATTAAAGGTCATGCAAATGCAAGTAAAAAAGGTACTGATATTATATGTGCTGGTGTTTCTGCTTTAGGATATGCTTTGTTGAGTACTTGTAAAAACTTAAAATTACCATTGTTGAAAGCAACAGATAAAAACAAGATACATGTATTATTAGATTTTGAAAATTCAAATAATATCCAGCAAAGTACTATAAATTTATTAGCATTACAAACATATATAGGAATACTTGAAATTGCTAATACTTACAAAGGATATATAACTTTTAAAAATCAAGAATCTTAATAATTAACGGTAACCTCCGAATAACTCAAAGAGGTTGCTTTTTTTTATGCTAAATTAAAAGTAGATAGAGAAATCTTGACACGGCGAAAGAGCCAGAAACAGGAGGAAAAAAAGTATGAAAAACTTTTTAACAAGATTGACAGGTATTGATTTGCAATTATTTGCAGAGGAAGGTACAAGTCAAGGCACAACTCCAAGTGCTGAAACAAAAGTTGGAGAAAACAAGGGAGATAAATCTTCTACTACCCCAGTAGAACCAAAAGTTGTCTACGGTATACAAGATGAGCCAGGAAATGAGGAGAATGACGGCGATTCTCAAGCAAATAGTTCAAATAATAACGTCAATAAAGACGATAAAAGCACTTCAGACACAAACAACAATAATGTTGTTGATGTTAAAAAAGAGTGGGATAAAATCAAAAATGACGCTAAATACAGAGCTATTTACGAAGAAGAAGTTCAAGGCTTTATTAAGACAAGAATTAAGGATCATAAACAATTGCAAGAAAAAGTTGCAAATACTGATACTTTAGTTCAAGTTCTAGCCAACAAGTATGGCGTTAAAGACCTAAACGAATTAACATCTTTGGTAACTAAAGACATATACGAGGCAGAGGCATTTGAAAAAGGAATTGATCCAGAGTATTATGCTGAAACTCAACAGATGAAGATTGAAAACGATAGATTAAAAACGCAATATAAAACAGAAGAAGAAACAAGAGCTATCAATGAAAAGATAGGCAAATGGTTCGCTGAAGAAAAAGCAGTTAAAGAGATTTATCCAAGTTTTGATCTAAAATCAGAAGCTTCAAATAATGAAAAATTTTTGAAACTAATTGATTCAGGAATTGACATTAAGACAGCTTATGAAGTTTCTAATCCAACGGCTATTGAGGAACATAAAAAAATGTTGTTAAAAACAGCAGAGAAAAATGTTACTGAAAAAATAAAAGCTAGAGGCAACAGGCCTGTTGAAGGTGCTGTTCAATCTACTTCAAGCAGTGGCGTTGTGATTAAGAGTGATGTTCATCAACTAACAAAGAAAGATAGAGAAGAGATAAATGCTCGTGTTAGAAGAGGTGAAAAAATTAAATTTTAAAAGGAGGAATTTAAAATGAGTAAAATAATAAATATATTAAATAAAATCAATTTACAATTATTCAATAATACAAATAAAACATCTGATACTGATTTATCTGATGAAATGAAGACATATTATGATGATAATTTAATTGATAATGCAAAACCACATTTAGTTCATGGTCAATTTGCACAAAAGAGACCTATTCCAAAAGGAAAAGGCAAAACAATAGAGTTTAGGAAATATAGTCCATTACCAAAAGCAACAACTCCATTGAGCGAAGGTGTTACACCTTCTGGAAGAAAATTAGAAGTTTCAAATATTACTGCTACTGTTCAACAGTATGGTGATTATGTTGAAATATCTGATATGTTGGAATTAACAGCAGTTGATAACAACTTAGTTGAAGCAACTGAATTGTTAGGAGATCAATCTGGATTAACATTAGATACGTTAACTAGAGATATCCTAAATGCTGGTACAAACGTACAATATTATGATGATTCAGTTTCTTCAAGACACTTAATTACTTCTGCTAATAAAATGTCTGTAGCGGTTGTTAAGAGATCTGAAAGAAACTTGAAGAACGTAAATGCAACTAAATTTGATGATAGCTTTGTAGCAATTGTGCACCCAGATGTTGCATACGATATTAAATCTGATTCAAACTTCATTGACATTGTAAAATATCAAGACGCAACAAGATTATTCACAGGTGAAATTGGTAAGATTTCTGGTGTTAGATTTGTTGAGACAACTGAAGCTAAAATATTTAGAGGTGCTGATTTAAGTGCTTCTGCAAGAACGTTAACAGTTGCAAGTTATTTAAATAAAGTTATAACACTTGATGAAACATTAACAGCAGACGACGCTACTGCATTAGCTGGCAGAGAAATAATAGTTGATGGTGTTCATTATGATGTTGTATCTGCTACAACTACTACAATTACAGTTAAAGAAGCTCCTGCAACAAACACACCAGCTGATGGTGATGTTGTATATCCTGGTGAAGCTGGTGCTGAAGGTAGATCAATCTATTCAACATTAGTAATTGCTAAAAACGCTTATGGTGAAACAGAAATTGAAGGTGGAGGCTTACAGAACATTGTTAAACAATTAGGTTCTGCTGGAGCTTCAGATCCATTAAGTCAAAGAGCTACTTCAGGTTGGAAAGCAACTCATACAGCAGAAATATTAACAGAAGAATTTATATTAAGAGTTGAAACTTGTTCAACATTTGATGGAGACGCAAACTAGCATTAATTTAATTAATGGACAAAATAAGAAAGGAGTTTTAAATTATGAGTAAGAAAAATACTGAAGTTAAAGAAGTTGTTGGAAATGAGGTTGTTCCAGCAACAGTTAAAACTGTTGAAGTAAGTACAGAAAGAGTGCTTTCAGCAGAAGAAAAAACAATATTAGAAGACGCTAATAAATATGGAATAACACCATCTGATAAGATGTCAATTGATCAAATATTATTTGAGTTTGAGAGAGTACCTTTCCAAGCATTTGCAGATGGAGATAAGTACAAAGATGATTTACACATTAGATTAAATGGCAGAAACGTCGTAATTCAAAGAGGCATAACTGTTTATATACCTAGATGTGTAAGAAATATTATTGATAAATCTCAAAAACAAAGAGCTTCAGCTAATCAAAAAATGGCTGAATATATGAGAGCATATTCTAATAATGAAAATAAGCTTTCTTATTAGGGAAATTAATTAAAACAAAGGAGGGTATGGATAACATTGCTGTTATTTTACCTTCCTTTTTAAATAATAAGGAAAAATGAAAGGAGAAATATTATGGGAATTATAGGAATAACAAACACTAATTTATATAAAGATGATCCATTAAATAATCAAAACTATGGTAAAACGTCATGGAATGATATTACAGACAAACCAAACGAGTTTAATCCTTCAGCGCATAATCACGACACACAATATTTAAATAAGGATAATACACAAGCATATACACCAGAAGAAGATTATAATCCAGCACCAAAAAAATATGTTGATGATGAAATTAGAACAGCTATGACCACTAATATATCAAAGGAAATAGCATTTAATGAAAGTCAGTATATTAAAAATGCAGAATATTTAATTAGTGGAGATACAACTTTATCTGCAATCAATTCAGAACCTATTGCAGATGTTACAACTGGATTAATTATTAATGATAAAGCACAAAAGATAACATTACAAGCTAGTAATAGTGGAGTAAAGAAGGTATTTAGTATAGCTCTAGATTTAACTCAAATAAATGCTGTCAATTCAGCAGATACAGACTATTTAATGTTTTTATTCTACATTGATTCAACGAACTATGCTATTTTTACAGGTAATTTAATAGTTACATTTTACAGTGATAGCAATGAAAACAAAGGATTTTCTTTTACAATTGCTAAATCAGAAATGGTTGAAGGAGATAATATATTTAAAATTAAAAAATCTGAATTAATTGAATTGGGATTAAGTCCAGAATTAAGCTCTTTAGATAGAATATATATATCTATTGATACAGCACAAGCTTCAGCAGTAGATTTTATAATTAATGCTATATTATTAGTTCGTAAAGACGCTAGTCAAGAGATAGCTAATATCTTTTTAGATAGTGATCTAAATAGAGAATTTATGTTAGAGGCTGGAGAATTTATACCTGGATTAGACAATAAAATCTACAACATATCAGCTTCTGTAAATGGAAAGATAACTAATGTTGAGGATTTATCAAAAGGTGCTATCAATTATAATGTTATAGCAAAGGCTAATAATGTCTGTGATGGATTAACATTTAAAAGAGGTAGCAATGAATTTATCACAATGTACATAAATAGCAATAACTTAATATTAAGAATTGTTGATTCTGAAGGAACAATACTTGAAAGAACATTAAGTTTAGGATTTACAATACTTGCAAATGATGAGATTATTTATAGATTTAATTTCAATAACAATCAGATTAATATTTATATTCACAGAGGCGATGATGTTTTTGAAGATAGTGAAGCAATTGTAATACCAGAGGAAGCAGAAATATATTACTTTGGCTGTATTACTAACAGCAAAGGCAAATTAGCTGTTAATTACATATCTAATGAATTAAATGGAATAGTTAAAAAAGATAACTCCCTACAATACGGATTAAATGCTGAAATGTTAGGCGGGAAAAAAGTTAATGATTTAAATGCTTTAGGTACTATTAATAGATATTCATATCCTACCAATGACCCAAAAGAATTGTTATGTAATGGAGAAGCCATTAACGATATAGATTATCCTTATGCAACTCAATTTTTAAAAAATACAATTGTAAGCCTTACTAATGTTGAAGAAAGCATAACTGGAGGTCCAATACAAACCATTCATAAAGTTGTTTATGGCAATGGCATATATGTAGCTATAGGTAAATATTTTAATCAATATGGTTGTATTTTATATAGAGCAGAAAACTCTCAGACATGGACGATAGCTTTAAATTTTAATAATTACTATGCTATTGATATTTTATTCGATGGAACTATTTTTTATGTTTCTTTTGGGAATGGGTCTTTAAAACAATCAAACGATGGCGCTACTTGGACAGATGTTTCAGTATCATACATTTATATGGCTATGGAATATATTGACGGATGTTATTATATAGGCACTACTACTGGGATTGTTTTAAAAGGGACAGCAATTAACAGTTTAAGTATTATAAAAAGCTATGGAAGTTCCGCATATTTTGTAAGAAGGATAAGAAAAGTTAATAATAAAATAGTTGTAATTACAACCAACAGTAATTCTACATATTTACTAATAAGCTCAGATAATGGTAATACTTTTACAGAATTAAATTTATCACCAGCATGTTCAGATATTATTTTTGATGGTGTAAATTATATAATGAGTTCATCTTATTATTATAATACTACGAGCTATTCTAAAATTTTATATTGCAATAAAGATAATGATATAACGCAAGTTAGTAATTGGAATGTAGATATTGTAAGCAATGTAGTTTCTACAAATTCCCAAATGTTTATATTGGATAACAAAAAATATATAACAACAGGTAGTGCGTTATACGAATTAAGGCTTAATAGTGGAACGTTTTTAATTATTGAGTTAAATATTACATTGCCTACTTATTTTGGAGATATTTCATGGATAATAAAAGATGGTGTATTGTGGTTTTATGGTGCTACTAATTACACTCAAATGTGTAAAACTACATTTGGATTTGGGTATATGCTACCAAAATTAACTAATAATGATATTGAAGGATATAATTATTTGAGAATTAAAGAATAGGAGGTAGAAACATGAAATTATTAGAAGTAATTACTTATTTAGATAGCGTAAAACCGAATGCATATTCAACAAAAGAAAAAATAATATGGATCAATAATGTAGAGGGTATGATAAAAACTGAAGTAATGAGAGATTATACAGCTGTTACTATAAATATAGCAGATAAAGAAAATCTTCAATATGATTTAGGAAACATAAATATTGAAGATATATCAGAAGTATATTTTGACAAGAAGAGAGTTAGCAAAGTTGATTTTAGAGACGCTGTTCCAATGATTTTAAATCAAGATAATAATACAGAATTTAACTACGACACAATAACTCTTATATTATTAAATAAGCATGTTCCATATAGGTATGTTAATTATGCAAGTGGACAAAATTCAATTGTATTTACAGATAGTACAATTACATTACCTAATGCAGATTATCTGTTAGCGGGCGATTTTATTGAAATTAAAGGGTGTACTAATGCGCCAAGTAATAATAAAATAATTGAGATCAAAGAAAAGCAAGATAATGTTTTAAGTTTTGGAACAGGAGCGTTTACTCCAACAACAGAAACTGACGTTGAGATTAGTCGTTATTTGAATGATGTTTTGATTTTAGAGCCACCTTATTCAGAGATGTATTACTTTTACCTATCTTCTAAAATAGACTATTTAAACAAGGAATATGAGTCATATAACAATACAATTAGTCAATTTAATAGTTTATTTAATGATTATAAGAATTGGTATGCTCAACAAAAGGGTAGTAAAACAGCTGTATTTAATAATTTTTATTAAAGAAAGGAGGGTAATATCATGCTAATACCTGCAACGTATAATGAACAGAAAACAGAAGAATATTTAACATATTTTAAAGGAATAAACAAGAGAATTAATACAGATGATGGAGAAATTCCTAATATGAGAAATTTAAGTTCTGACAACTTTCCTGTTCTATCAACAAGAAAAGCTAGAGAAAAAACAACCTCTCTTTTAAGCCCAAATGGATTAGGAAGCAAAGAAAGCCTGTATTGGGTAGATAATCTTCACTTTTATTATGATGGTACTGCAAAAGGTAATATATCAAACAATAATAAGAGTTTTGTTAATTTTAATAATTGGATTTTAATATTTCCAGAGAAAAAATATTATGATATTACAACTGGAGATTTTAAATCTTTAGAAGTTATAAAAGAAGAGGCAAGTGCTGTGTTTAGCGAAAGCTCAATAACAGTTACGAGTACAGAAGGTTTTAAGGTCGGTGATGGGATTACAATTGAAAATTGCAGTAATACGGCCAATAACCAAACTTTAATTTTAAAAGAGTTAACAAGTACTGTTCTTACTTTTACACAAAACAGCTTTTCACCAGGTACATTTACTAATGTTACAATTTCAAGAAAAATACCAGATATTGATTATGTTTGCGAGCATCAAAATAGGATATGGGGTTGTAAAGGAGATAATATCTACTGCTCAAAGCTAGGAGATCCTACTAACTTTAATATATTTGAAGGAACACAGCTTGATTCTTGGGCAACTAATACTGGAACAAAAGGCGATTTTACTGGAATAGCTAGTGCTGTAGATAGATTAATCTTCATGAAAGAAACTTCTATTCATGAGCTTTACGGAAATACACCTGAAACATTTTCTTTAAGCATTACTGGGAATTTAGGGTGTAAGAAGAATTGTCATAAGAGCATTGTAACAATAGGAAGTTATATATATTTTTACAGTCTTAAAGGTATTATGAGATATTACAGTGGTAATCCAGAGTTAATATCTTTAAAATTAGGAGATACTGAATATACCTCTGCAGTAGCTGGAAGTGATTATCGCAGATATTATATTTGCTTGACAGATTCCAATAATATAACAACTTTGTTTGTATATGATACTTATTTTGATATTTGGTGCATTGAAGATGATTTCAAAGCTATTCAATTTACTACGCTAGATGGCTATTTATATGCTATTAGTAGTAATGGTATATATAAATTTAATACAAATGGGAATGTTAACGATGTTGAGTGGAATTTCGAAACACAGATATTTACTGAAGTTACGCACAATAAAAAGTTGTTAAACAAATTTAGTATTAAAGCTGATATAGATATTGCTAATAATGGTTTTATAAAAGGATATGTTAGAAAAAATGACTCAAGTATATGGAATGAGGTTAAACCATATATAGATACAGAAAAGAAAACATATTTTTATTATTTAATCCCTGAAAGACTAGAAAAATATCAATTTAAATTTACTGGTAAAGGACAGGCCAATATATACTCATTTAAGCGAGAAATATTAGTTAGAAGTGATATTAAGTAAGTGAGGTTGATTAAAAATGAGAGATAATATAAGAAAGGATTACTTGCAAAGAACTGAAGATATTTCTAAAATTATTGAAAATCTTAACGAGTTAAGAAAAGAAAATATTAGGATTATTGAGTTGCAAAATGAAGCAATTAATTCTTTAGAAAAAAGAGTGAATAATTTAGAATAATAATAAAAAAGGAGGGATTTTAATTATGGGGTTAAAAACAACTTTAAAGAAAATAACGAGTTTTATTTCTGACGGAGCAACAGAAAACAATAATATTGCAGGAACATCAATTCCAGAAGTAAACACAAACGCAACAAGCAGTGCTATTAAACCAACTACTATAACGGATTTAACTAGTGATACAACACCTAGTGAAACAAAGATGACTACTCCAAAAACAAATACTTCTAATGCTGACAGCAATGTTAAAGTTAGAGACTATATTTTGGATTATGGGAAAAAGTATGGAATTAGTAATGATGATATCACATGGAAACAAGATAGTACAAAAGAAGCAGGAGGCGATGTTTATTTAAATGGTCAATATTTAACAACTCCAACGCAGAATGTAGACGGTTCTACATATATGAATCAAGGAGATTTAGTCAAAGCATTGATTAGCTATGAAAAGAATAACAATCCACAAATTGTTTCTTCAAACAATTCTCCAGCAACGGTGGAGACATCTTCTAAACCTACAGAATTTACCTCAAAATATAATGAGCAGATTAACAACTATTTAGACAAAATATTAAATCAAGGTGAATTTGAATATAATGTAAATGATGATCCACAATTTGCTTATTACAAAGAAATGTATAACAGATTAGGAGAGAAAGCTTTTAAAGATTCAATAGGGAATTTATCACCAGCAACTAACGGACAAACTAATTCATGGGCAACTACTTCGGCAAATCAATCAAAACAAGGATATAATGAAAAATTAATGGATATTGTTCCAGAGTTAGAAAACAATGCTTATAATAGGCATAATAATGAAGTAAATGCTATGGTTGAAAAATTACAATTGTTAAAAGATCAAGATAATAGTGATTATAATAAATATAGAGATTTAATATCAGATTATAATACTGAAAAAACTTATGATAGATCTGTTTATGAAAATGATAGAAATTATGATAAAGAGGTCGAAGAAAGCGACAGAGCATATAACTATCAAGTAAGTAGAGATAATGTACTTAATGAACAATGGTTAACACAATTTAATGAATCTCAAAGACAAGCACTAGTAAATGAATCTATACAAAAAAGACAAGTTTCAGTTTCTGAAGGCAATCTTGCTTTAAATAAGGCAAATGCTTTAGAAGAAAAAGAGAGCGCAGATATTGTTGGACAGTTCTATAATAAAATGATGACAGCTGAAGACCCTCAAAAATATTTAATTGATAATGCTGAAACATTGACAACAAACGAATTAAAGATTTTAAATTCATTATTACCTACAGATGAAGATGTTTCTGCTTTGTTAAAAGAATTATTGAAATAATAGATAGGAGGACTTATTATGGCCGTTAAAAAGATAGATGATATATTGGCTGAAAGAAAGAAAGCTATTGCAAGTGGGCAATATAATAATATGGACGACGTTTTAAATGCTAGAGCTGAAAAGGCAGGATTGTCAATTAGATATGGTCAGCAGAAACAACAAACAAATAATGTTGTAAATCCTACTAAAAAAGCAATTAATCCTGCAAATGATTATAAATCTATAAATCCATTAAGTACTAATCCTTTTATTACTCGTAGCAAAATTCCAACTTCTAATAGAAATGATTTATTAGAAGGTATTAAAAAGCAACAACAAAGTGGTACTGCTAATAAAAAAGTAGATATAATAACATCAGGAAACAAAGCTATAGATAAATTCGCTACAAATTTTATGATCAATGCTCTACAAAACAAAATTAAATCTGCTATTAATAAAGACAATAAAAGCGATAATCAAATTCTATTTGACAGTACAAAAGATACTATTAAATCTACTGCTAAAGATACAAAAACCAACATAAATAAAAAAATAGGAGAGATTGCTTCGGGTGTTGGTATTGGAGGTATAACAGAAATTGCTAAACCTGTAAAAGTACTAGAGAAAAATATAAATGAAGATTCTACTGCTAGAGAAAAAGCGCTTGATGATATGGGAATAACAAATAACATACAAAGAACTTTAATAAAGGCAGGAGATTCTATTCAAGATTTTAGCAACGATGTTGGCAATACAATCTGGAATATACCTAATAATATATATAAAACTGTTTCTGGTGATAATGAAACTTTTATTGATAAAATGAGAAATGATTCTGATAAAAACAGTTTTATTAATCAAGATCAATATAGAACTAAAACAGAAAAAGAAGTTGCTGAATATGTTAATACATTGCAAGATGAAGCTATTAAAAAATATGGTGGAGTTAATGATAAAGGAGAAGTAACAGGCTGGAAAACAGCAGGACAAATATATGGCGGATTATTACAATTATTGACTGCACAAGTTGGATTAGGAGCTTTAGGGGTAGCTAGTACACCAGCAGTTTTTGGAACAAGTGGAGCAGTTGCTGGATATGGCAACGAAGGAACAACAGAAGGAAGTGTAGTTGGGGGTGTTAAAGGTGCTGTTTTTGGCAAAGTATTTGACAAAGTAACTCCAGCATTAAGTAAAATATCTGGCAAAGTGCTAGGTAAATCAGCTGGAAATACTTTAGCACAATATGGATCTGGAATAGCTCAAACTTCAGCTAAATTCGGATTAGGAAATGCTGTATCTCAATTTGTAGATATTGCAAAAGCAGATCCAAATGGTCAATATGTTAATATGGAAGAAATCCAAAATAAAATTAAAAATGGGACAATAACTTCAGAAGAACAGTTGCAGAAGGAAATGTTAAAGGAAATTGCTATAAACAGATTCGCAGAAGCAGGATATTCAGCTATAAGTGGTGCATTATTTGAAACAATACTTGGCTATCCAGGTGCAAGAATGAGAGCAATGTCAACAAAACCAGCAACTTTTGAAACATTAAATCAAAAAGATTTATCAAACATTTATAAAACACTAGGTATTGGTAAAAATACAACAATGGCAGACGCTAAATCAGTATATAGAAAATTAGCGAAAACATATCACCCTGATAATGTTGATACAGGTAATATTGAAATGTTTACTAAAATATCAAATGCTTATGATAATCTATTAAATCTTAAAGGTTGGAATAAGATTATTCCTAATGTAAAAACTAAACCTACACAAAATACAGCAACAATAACTACAACAACTACTACTACTAATAATAATAATACTCAAATGAATAATTACATTATTAAAAATAATAATGGAATAAATAACGTTGCACAGCAAAATATTAATAATAATCTAGGAACAGTTGGTGGATATGCTACAAATAATCAAATAAATAACTTATTCAATAATTCAAATCAACAAAAAAGCACAATAAACGAATTTAATCAACAAGGTGGTGTAATTTCACAAGAAACACCTAAAAAGGCTAATATTGAAGAAATACACGTAAACAATGAGGGAAATATTAAAACAGCTCAAGCAGAACGTGTTGAATTTAATTTACCTAAAAATAGTGGGCTAGATTTATACATTACTCAAAATGATAATGGCACTTATACAATAATTGAGAAAAATAGTGGCATAAAGTTAGATAGTGATGTAAATAAAGATAATTTAATTCAATCTTACAAGGAATCAATACAAAACATTCCTGATTTTGTTGATGTTCTAAAAAATGTTTCAAATGAATATAGAGCAAAATATGGGACAGTACAATTTTATAAACCATCTATTAATATAGCTAAAAGAACAATTAAAAGTGTTTCAGATAGAAAAGTAAAACCTATTCAGCAAGACTATCCAGAATTAAAAACTTATATACAAGAAATAGCAAAAGAATATATAGGAGATATGAAAAGTACTATTCCTAGTCAAGTTATTCCAAAATTCGAGGTAGAAAACGGACAAAATGCAAAGTATTTAGGGAGAGAAACTCTATCAAGAACAACAAGTAATTCTTTAGCATATATTAAAGATAAAACAAATGCAACTTGGTCAGATATTTCAAAAGCAATCAATGATGTTCTTCATAATCATGGACAAGAGGATTATGCACTTGCAAAGAAAATTGAGAATAGAATGGACAAAGATTTAACAAACGGCTATAATACATATAATGGAGAAATTAAAATGCCTCCAAACATATCTTATATAGATTCTAAAATTAAGATTTTACAAAATGCAGGAGATAAAATACCAGATAGCTATATTCAAGGAATTGAGAAAGCATTGAATTTTGATTTTGCTAAAGAAAATCCAAGTTTTGCAAATGTAATATCACCAAACGAATATCCTAATGCTCAATATATAACAGGTGGTAAAGTATTAGATTACATTGATTATAATAAAGTTGCTGAACAAAGAATAACTGCTAATGAATTTAAAAGAGATATAGAGGTAGATTATGTATTTGGAAAGGGAAAAGAATATGGAAAGAATAAAGATTTGCGACAGAAAAATGACACCAAGGAAGAAAACAACATGGATACAAAAGATAATACAAATGATAAGGTCGAAGACAGCATTAAAATACAAGGACAGCGAATATTACAAAGAGTTGCACAAGCAAAAGGTGGACAAGCAGAAATAGTTAATGCTAAAAACAAGAGTCAAAAACTTATTCAAGAATTTATGAAAAAGAATTTTGATATTGATGTTGAATATTATAAATCCAACAAAAAGTTTACTCCAATTGAATTAGTTGATCCTGAAAACAACAGATTGATTTTAGTTAGAGATAATAATAAAAATAACATGTTATGGGCAACTGGACATGGCTTTTTACATACTTTAAAGATGAATTATCCAGATTTATATAAAGAGCTATATGATGTTTTAGAAGAAGAAATTGAAATGAATCAAATTCAAAGATATATTAATTCAGCAAGAACATCTGAAGAAAGAGATTATCTAAACAAGAATAAAGATTTAGTCATAGAAGAAATTATTGCTGATGAAATGGGAAATAATTTTGTTGACGAAACGTTCTGGCAAAAGCTATATAATAAATCAAAAGAATTATTTGAAAAAGTTATTAGTGTATTAAAAGAAGTTCTAAACAAAATAAAAAGTACTAAATATAATAATGAATTGTATGACAATCAAGTTGCCATTTTGAATAAGAAAATATTAGATGTTGTTGAAAAGGTAAGAATAGCAGAAAATGTAAGAACAGTCAATGTTAATAAAAATCCTTTTGTTAAAAATGATCAAAAAATAATAGTTAAAACTAAAACAGAAGATGTTAAATATTCATTCGGTGGAAGAAAAGCTGTAGAGACTGCTCCTAGATATATTGCAAAAGAATTAGAAGATTCATATAATAAGGCCGTAGCAATGGAAAAGAAAGGCATTAATAAAGAGAAAGTATTTGAATTGACCAACTGGTTTAAAGATCCAGCAGGTGATTGGAAGTTCGAAATATCTGATAAATATATGAATTTAAATAACAATATATCCCTAAAAGAAAACAGCTTTTATAAATTAGGTAATGTGTTAGAACATAACAAATTGTTTTCATTATATCCACAAATTAAAAATTATTCAGTTAAGTTTAGTAACTTAAATAATAATTCTGGAGTTTTTCATAGACAAAGTAAGTCATTTGAAATGAATAATAATTTATTAAAAGACAAGTTAGAATTGAAAAAAACTTTAATTCATGAGATCCAACACGCAATTCAAGAAATAGAAGGATTTACACGTGGAGCTTCGCCTAAAATTAGTAGGTTAAGATATTATCAAAGTTTAGGGGAAATAGAATCTTCGAATGTAACTGATAGATATTTAAATGATTATAATAGAAATCCTAATATTGATGCTCCAGAATTATTAAAAGATAATCCTAAACATAAAAATTTATGGCGTTATTTGAAAAACAGAACAATTGATGATAAAATTAAAGATGGAATATATAAATTCATAAACAAAGGAGATAATGATAATTATGAAGCATTTGAAGAAGTTATGGAATCTAATAATCTACAAGATAGAAACGTGGCTACAAGGAGAGGAAAAGAAGGATATCTAAAAGCAGATAAAATTCAAGGATTAGAGAATTATGCAAGAAATGAAATAAAAGATATAGCAGAACAATATATATCATCAAGATTAGAAGAATTAATGGATAATATAGCAATAAAAGGTATTGAGATCATAGGAAGTAGAGCAAGAGGAACAGCACAAAAGGAAAGTGATTTAGATATTGTCGTAGAATATGACGGAGATATAAGAGAAGATGATTTGTTTAATATCTTAAATGATAATGACCATCTTGTTATTGATAATATAAAGGTTGATATAAATCCAATAAGAGCTAGTCAAAGCGGTACGTTAGAGAAATATATGAAAAAATCAACGAATTATGATAAAAAAGTATTAGCAAAAACAAAGGGAAATTTAAAAAAATCCAAACAATATTTAGAAAATAAGTTTAAAGAATTAACAGGACATAGTATTATGGTGGGACAAACAGCACTAGGAGGAAGAGAGCTTAGAAATTATAGAAGAGAACATGGAACTCTTGACGGCAATATTGAAAAAATTCCTTATTCAGCTGAAGCTATGAAAATACTTAAAGAATACGAAAATAGTAAGGAATCTAGTAGGTATTTATATCACGCTACACCAGCAAAAAATATACAAAGCATTATTGAAAAAGGATTAACTATTGGAAACAAACAAAATCAAGAAGGAGTAAGTTCTAAAAATAAATTGTATTTAGCTTCTAATGAAGAATTAGCAAATTCTTTTGTAACTACTGAAGGTATTACATTAAGAATAAACCCTTATTTTAAAATAGAAGATTTAGATTATGATTTATTAGGGGGAGAAGGTACTTATTCAACAGGTAAAGAGATACCTCCAAATATGTTGCAAATAAAAGAAAATGATAAGTGGATAAACTTAATGAGATCTAAAATAGCAATAGACAATGGGAAAAAATATAATACAAAAGGTATTGCAAAAGACAATAAGGGCAGAGAATTATCAAAAGCACAGCAAGAGTTTTTTAAAAATGTATCTAGTGAAGTTAAAGATAATAATGGGAATTTAAAAACATTATATCACCAAACGGATAGTAATTTTACAGTGTTTAATACATCTAAAAGAACACATTCACAAGGAGATTATCAAGTACCAGATGGAATATTCTTAAAAGACAATGCAGACAACATTGGAATTGGTGATAATACTAAACAGATGGAATTGTATGTAAAATTTGAAAAGCCATTAGTTGTATATAATAGAAAACAACTTGAAGAATATTTGAAATCCCAAAATGATGAGTATAAAGAAAAAGTAGAATATATAGAAAATATTGATAATGACTACATAGAAAAAACAAATAATACAGAAAGAATAGTAGATGAATTATACGCAAAAAAATGGGAACTAGATAAACAATCAAAAGAACGAAGAAAAATAATGGAAGAAGGGCTTGGCACTCTAAAAAACAGAGATATTATTGTTAAAAAATATCAAGAAGCAACTAAAAAGCTAGACACTTTAATGCAAGAATGGAAAGAAGCGTATAATAAAAAAGCAAATGAATTAAGGAAACTTTCAACTCAAATATTAAAAGACAATGGATACGATAGTCTGATTATAAATAATGATGAAGGAAGTTTTAATAGAAATGTAAAATCATATATAGCATTTGATTCTAATCAAGTAAAGAATGTAGATAACTTAAATCCAACAAGAAATGGTGATATTCGTTTTTCTGACAGGGAGCTAAAGCCTAGAGAATTATCAAAAGGTCAACAATTATTTTTTAAGGATAGCAAGGTTAGAGATGAAAATGGGAATTTATTAGAGGTTTATCATAGAACTGATTTTAACTTTTATAATTTTGACAAATCAAAAATTGGAAGTACAACTGATGATGGAATATGGGGTAAAGGTTTTTATTTTTCTAATATAGATAATACTACATACGGCAAAAATCTAAAAAAAGTATACTTAAATATAAAGAATCCATTTAATATAAACAAATACAAAACAATAAAGGAATTAGCAGATTATTTAGATATTGTAGAAACAAATTTCCATTTAGAATCAGATGGAAGAATAAGAGTTATTTATTCACAAATAAATCAATTTACTTCCCACATTAAAGAAAAAGGATATGATGGCATAATATCTTCAGATCTTGATAGTGTATATACAGAATATGTTGCATTTGAACCTAATCAAATCAAAGATGTAGATAATCTAAATCCAACAGAAAGTGAAGATATTCGCTTTTCAGACAGAGGCTTAACACCTAGAGATATAAATGTTGTTGAATCTGAACAAATAGATGTTATTGCTGAAACTTTAGCAAAAATTGTTTCTTCTAATAAGAAAAACAAGTTTACACCTAAAATGCTTAAAAGGTTAGCTCACAAAACTTACAACGAAACATTAGATAATCTTCATTTTGTAGATTTAATGATAAAAGACACAAACAGTCAAATAAGTAAAGATGTAAATGCTAGTGAAAATTCATATATACTTGCTATGAATGGCCGTAAAAGCGCAGGAACAAGTGATTACATTATAAATAAAAAACTAGTCAATATGAATGGTGATATAATTGGAGAAGGCTTAAAAGATATAGTACAAGCTGTTCCAAAAGGCAAGGTTGAATTATTTGAAGATTATTTATTGCACAAGCACAATATAGCAAGATATGATGAAGGTAAACCTGTTTTTGGGCATAGATATACAGTGGAAATGTCAGCAGACGCTCTTGAAAAATTAAATAAGAGTAATCCAGAATTTGAAGAACTTTCAAACAGATTATATGATTTTTGGAATAAATTTATGCAAAGTTGGGCAGTTGACAGTGGCCTTATAGAACAAACAGCGTATGATGATATGCGAGAAAGATATCCATATTATGTACCAACTAATAGAGCATTTTTAGAATTAGAAAAAGACAAAGGATCAAGTGCAGGTGGTAAGGGTAGAAAGTATGTTAATCAAGCAAAGATCATCAAGAAAGCAACAGGTAGTGAAAGAGATATTATAAGACCCTTTGAAAGTTTAATTTCAAATATTGAAAGGATTACAAAGACGGCAAGAAATAATGAAGTTGGTAAATCTTTATATCATTTAGCAGACAATTATGAAGAAGCTGTTTCACCATGGTTATCCAAA
>Ga0172378_10000547_pt1 | contig 33290 bp, 40 predicted proteins | sample GrowelOW332metaG_FD_119755 | JGI IMG/M metagenome (GOLD analysis project Ga0172378, IMG submission 119755) | Groundwater microbial communities from an aquifer near a municipal landfill in Southern Ontario, Canada - Pumphouse #3_1 metaG | ecosystem: Environmental > Aquatic > Deep subsurface >...
GGAGCTTAACTATCTCCCAACTTGCTATATTTTTCGAAGGGAGATTAGATAATTATTTAGAGTTGTAGCAAATGGGTATTTGTTACTTTAGGTGACTTGACACAGAATTTATAACGGTCTCTTTGCACCAGTTCTACTAACAATTCCTTCTTCAATAACAATATTTAAACTCTCTATATAGTTTTTAGACTCAATTAAAGGTGTATCAATTATAAAACATAAATCTGCACTTCCATCTTTTGCATTAAATGCTTTTGGCTCAAATTCACTTCCTATCTTGTGTAAATTAATCTTTTGATTTCCAAATTTTAAAGCAACTCTTGTACCCTTAAAAATCTCTTTTTCCATACCTAAAACTTTCGTATAAAAATCAACAGTTTTATCTATATCTTTTACTGTTAAAACTAAGTGGTCTAATCTATTTATTTTTATCATTATAATTCTTTTGTAACAATTCTAATTCATCCAAAGTAACAGTCCAATGTTCAGTAAATAGATGATTTTCTAACTCTAATCTTATTTTATCAGGGATTTTAACAGATGTTTTTGTCTCAAAGTTATAATGAATAAGAATACACTTTCCAGTTGTGCAAAGTTTTCCTTCTTGATAAACTGCGTGGATTAATTCAATAGAAGAATTACCAAGTTTTGTAATAGCAGTTTTTACAATAACTTCCTTACCCCAAAATACCTCTTTTAGGAAATCAAAAGAGCTATGAGCCATGATAAGATTCCACTCTTTGATATTTACCTTTGGCATAAAGATATGAAATATCTCATCTCGTGCAGCTTGAAACCACACCCCGTAAGTGTTGTTATTAATATGCCCAAGTGCATCTGTTTCTAAAAATCTTGGTTTTATTATTTCTGTGAACATTTATTACCTTTTAATAATGAGTAAATTTTAATGGGATAGTTTAACGAAAAGGGTTTACATTTTGTTTAAAGATATTTGGAAGTTGTAGTAAGTATACATAGTTTTCTAAGTTTTATTCTAGCAAATTAATTATTTCCAAAATATTTTTGTTCTGACCAAAAGCTTCTTTTTTATATTTACTTAATATATTTAAAATTGTTTCTGTTTCAATATTCTTATTATCAATATATATATGCTCAAAAAAGGCATATTTCTCTATATATTCTTTATACTCACCAAAACTATATGCTTCACAATTTATTGCTAACAACCTCAATATTTCATCATTAATTAATGCTCTTGCAATATTTGAATATTGCTTTATATTAATTATCTCATTTTTTGATTTTTCATCTAAGAATTTTAATAATTGAAATAAAATCATATAGTAATTCTTTATTACTCTATTCTTTTGATTTATTTCTTTAAAATTTAAATATACATCATTGATATCACATGCACATTCAGGAGAACCATCGTTCTGGTTATAATTAAAAAGTCTTATATTAATTTGATTAATTGCCTTCTGCTCTATTAACAAATCTAAATATTTATTATGTTGATGCAATAATTGGAAAAAAGTATTTTCAAACATTTGTAATTTTGTAGCTTCATTTTGAAGTTTTAAAGATTCACTTTGTTCTTGTTGAGCGATTCTTGAACCTTCCAATTCTTTTCTTGTAGCTTCAAGTTCTTCTCTTGATAATTCTAATTCTTTAGTTTGAATTTTTATTGTATAAATTATTGCAAATAAACTAAATAACGCAAAGATTGGATTTAATGTACCACCAACAAAATCGCCAAAAGTTCCCCAATCAGCTTTTTTTGTAGTATCTAAATCAAATATATTAGAAAAATAAACTACTATTAATCCAAGAAATAGACTTATTGCTATAATTAATATCCAATTTAAGAAATTTAATTTTGATAAATTTTTCTCTTTTGAAGCCATAAAAATCCTTTTTAATAGTTATTTTATTCAAGGTCAAGGCGGAGTGATTTTTTTGCGAGGGAGCATACAATAAGTATGTGACTGAGTAAAAAAAATGCTCCAACGCAGAGATTGGGTAAAAGAACTATTAAAAATCGTCGAAGTCGATTGAACCTTTACTGTAGTTAACTACATTTCCTTCGAAGAAGTTTGTTCTTTGGTCGTTGAAACTTGCGTATCCATCAACCCATGGAATAGGGTGTTTTACATTGTATTCTGGTTTATATCCAACTGCATCAAGTCTTTTATCTGCTAGATATTGAATATATTGTTTTATGATTCCATCTGTGAAACCTAGAATTTGTCCTTGAGTGATATATGAACCCCAAGATGATTCTAGTTCTACGGCTTTTCTGAACATTACTCTTACTTTTTCTTCTAAATCAGCTGTAAATAAATCTGGTCTTTCTTTTCTAACTGAATTTATCATATTTTGGAAAAGTAATAAATGAGTTACTTCATCTCTTTGGATGAATCTAATCATTTGTGAACTTCCTAGCATTTTTCCTGATTTACCAAGAGCATACATAGCAGCAAATCCAGCATAAAAATATAATCCCTCTAAAATCTGATTTGCAAAAAGTGCTAATACTATTTTTTCATCTGTAACATGACCTGAAAGGTTTTTGTAAACAGTTGCAATATAATTATTTTTTTCTTTTAGTTTTAAATCTGTTTTCCACATATCATAAATTTGGTCTGAATTGTCAGAAATAGACTCAACCATAACTGCGTAAGATTTACTATGATTTGCTTCTTCATAAGATTGTCTTGAAAGACAAGCATTTATTTCAGGAGCTGTGATGTATGGATTTATATTGTCCATTAGATTATTTGTTTGCAAAGAATCCATAAAAATAAGTTGAGATAAAACTAAATCATACATTCTTTTTTCAGGCTCTGTTAGATATTTATAATCTTTTGCATCACCTGTCATTTGAACTTCTCTTGGGAACCATGTATTAGCTTCCATTGTATCCCAAAGATTTAATGCCCATTGATATTTCATTTTTGTGAAATTAATCATACCATCACTATTTCCACCAAAAATTCTTCTATCGTTTAGACTCTCTTTTGAGTCTGGATTATATATGGTTTTTCGCTCCATTAAAAGTCCTCTGCTTTTTTCTAAAATTTTGTATTAATTAAATTGTTCATTGATAAGGCAGGTTATCTTATTGACAACCTGAACATTCCATGCTTCTATCTTCTACATCATTTTTTGCTTCTGGTGATTGGCTTCTTAAATAATATGTTGATTTAAGTCCTAACTTCCAAGCTAATGTATAGATTTCATGTAAATGTTTTCCACTTGCTTTATCTAAGCTCATGAAAATATTTGTAGATTGACCTTGGTCTATCCATTTTTGTCTTATTGCTGCTGCTTTTATAACTAATAATTGGTCAATTTCAAAAGCAGGTGTATAATAATTCCAAGTCTCAGGAGATAGTTTTGGAACAACAACTGGGATTAATCCTGATAAATTCTCTTCAAACCATTTTCTTTTATAAACAGGCTCAATAGCTTGAGTAGTTCCTACTAAAATAGAAATAGAAGAAGTTGGAGCAACTGCCATTAGGTAACCATTTCTCATTCCATCTTTTTTTACTTTTTCTCTTAAACTATCCCAATCATAAGAAGCATCAAATAAATCTTTATTTACAAGAGCATTTACAGCTTGTGGAGCATGATCATGAGGCATAATACCCTTTGACCAATTTGAACCATTAAATGTTGGATAAATACCTTTTTCACTCGCCAAATCTGAACTTGATTTTATAACATTATATGAAATTGATTCCATAATTTGATCAATTTTTTTGAAGTGTTCATTTGAACCCCAAACAAGTTTGTATTCAGCTAACATTTCAGCTTCACCCATAACTCCAAGACCAATACTTCTTGATTTTAAGTTTGTAGCTTTTACTTTTCTTAATGGATAGAAATTTAAATCAATAACATTGTCTAACATTCTAATAGCTATTGGCACAACTCTTTCAATATCTTCTTTTGTGTTAATTCTTGAAAGATTTACAGATGCTAAGTTACAAACAGCTGTATCACCATCGATTTTTTCTTTTTCTACGATAAATACTCTTTTTCCATTTACGCTATCAAGGGCAGAAACTTTATTTGCTTTTTTAGTGATTCCACCATCAACAACAATTAAATCTTCTTCTTCATAAGTAGAAATCGTTCCATCCATAAACTCTAATTTGATTTTATAGTGGTTTGGATTTGTATTTTGGAAAATCTCTGTACATAAATTTGAACTTCTTATATGCCCAACATGTGCATTTGGATTTGCTCTATTTGCTGTATCTTTGAAACATAAAAATGGACTTCCAGATTCAAAATATGAAGTTAGAACTTTTTTCCATAAATCTTTTGCTTTCATTGTATTTTTAGTAATAGTTGCATCTTCTTCATAAGCAATATATTTAGCTTTGAATTCATCACCATAACATTCGCTTAAATCTTTTACTTCATAAGGGTCAAATAAAGTCCAATAAGAGTCTTCTAAAACTCTTTCCATAAATAAATCAGTAATCCATAAAGCAGGGAATAAATCGTGGGCTCTTCTTCTTTCTTCACCTGAGTTTTTCTTTAAATCAATAAAATCAACAATGTCCATATGCCAAGGTTCCATATAAACAGCAATTGCACCTTTTCGTGTACCTAATTGATCAACTGCAATTGCTATATCATTTGTGATTTTTAAAAATGGAACTGTTCCACCAGCTGCACTTTTATGGTCATCAATAACACCACCTAAAGCTCTGATTTGATTCCAATCCCAACCGATTCCACCACCAAATTTTGACAATAATGCCATTTCTTTGTAACCATCAAAAATTCCCTCAATATTATCAGGAGAACTTCCAATATAACAAGAAGATAATTGGTGTCTATTTGTTCTAGCATTAGATAAAGTTGGAGTTGCTAACATAACTTCAAATTTAGAGATTACATCATAAAACTCTTTTGCACATTGTTGTTTATTAACTTCATCTTGAGCTAAAAACATTGCAATTGCCATAAACATATGTTGTGGTAATTCGATTGGTTCAGCTTTATTGTTTTTGATTAAATATCTATCGTATAAAGTTTTAATACCTAAGTAGTTAAATAAAAAGTCTCTTGATGAATCAATATAATTATCTAAATCATCTAAATCATAACCAACACCCAGATTAGGTATTAATCTTCCTGCATCTTTTCCATATTTTAAATAATCTTTTAAATGGCAATATGGCTCACCTTTTATTCCATGAGTTGCTTTTCCAACTCTATGATATAAATCAAAAACAAAAAGTCTTGCTGCAACAAAAGTCCAATTTGGAACATCAATATCAATCTTTTCTACTGCCGTTTTTATAAGTGCATCTTGTATATCCGATGAACTCATTCCATCTACAAATTTTATTTGAGCATCAAGTTCAAGTTCACTTTGAGATACACCATCTAAATCAGCTGTTGATTCAATAGTCATTTTTTGAATTTTAGTAATATCTAAAATCTCTTTACGACCATTTCTTTTTTTAATCATAATTCCCATAAATTACCTTATTATTTAAAAACTCTATTAAAAATAGCGTCTACATTTTTTGTGTAATAATCGAAATTAAAACACTCTCTTATTTTTTCTTCACTTAATGAATTTCTTAATTCTTCATCTGCTAAAAGATATTGAAGATATAACGATTCACCTTTTTCATTTGTAGTTGATTTTCCTTGTTGGATTTCTTCCCAAACTCTCATTGCATTTCTTTGAACGATTCTATATGCATCTTCTCTACTTACACCTGCAAGTGGAAGTTCTAATAATACTCTTTGAGAGAAAACTAATCCACCCGTTAAATTAAGATTTTTCATCATGTTTTCAGGCATTACTGATAAGTTTGCAATAACACTATTCATTCTATGTAGCATAAAATCAGATGTAATAAATGCATCTGGTAACCAGAATCTCTCAGTTGATGAGTGTGAAATATCTCTTTCATGCCATAGTGCAACATTTTCCATGGCAGGTGCTGCATATGCTCTAATCATTCTTGCAAGTCCAGTTATATTTTCTGTTAAAATTGGATTTCTTTTATGTGGCATTGCAGAAGAACCTTTTTGACCTTTTGCAAAATACTCTTCACACTCATAAACTTCTGTTCTTTGTAAATGTCTTACTTGAACTGCGAATTTTTCAATTGAAGATGCTAAAAGTGCAAGTGTTGTTGCAAGTCTTGCATATCTATCTCTATGAATTACTTGATTTGAACAAGGCTCACATTTTAAACCTAATTCAGCCATTGCATACTCTTCAAGCTCTAAAGGTGCATGAGCAAAGTTACCCATTGCACCTGAAATTTGACCAACAGCAATTACTTCCATAGTTTGTTCTAGATTTGTTAGATGTCTTGCCATCTCATCATACCAAACAGCTAAAGTTAAACCAAAAGTAATAGGCTCACCATGAATACCATGACTTCTTCCAACCATTAAAGTCATTTTATGCTCAATTGCTCTTTTTTTAATAGATTCCATTAGCATTTTTACATCTTCAATAATAATTTTTAAAGAATCTCTCATTTGAAGAGCAACACCCGTATCCACAGCATCTGAAGATGTCATTCCATAGTGAAACCATCTTGATTCTTCACCTAAACTCTCACTTACACTTGTATTAAAAGCGATTAAATCATGTTTTGTAACGGCTTCAATTTCTTCAATTCTCTCAACTGAAAAAGTAGCATTTTTAATAATCTTTTCACAATCAGCATCAGGGATAAGACCCAGTTTATTCCATGCTTTTACAGCTGCTTTTTCAACTTCAAGCCACGCAGCGTATCTTGCATGCTGTGTCCATTGTTTTGTCATTTCTTCTCTAGCATATCTTTCAACCATTTTAATAGTCCCTTGTTTTCGTTTTTATAAAGTATTTTTGATTATTTTAGTATGATATTGTATCTAAAAAGACAAAATCTAAAATTAAAAAATCTGATAAAAAATAACAGATTACCAAAAAAAGAATAGGACAAAAGTTTGCCATTTACACTTAAAAAACATAAAGCTATAAAAGATAAGAAAATACAAATATTTTTAATAAATGATTTAGGATTAGACCCAAAAATAGGGCAAAGATTAACATCAAAAGGAAGAATATTTGATGAAAATATGAATACTATAAATACAGGGGAGACTATTCCTACTGAATATATTTATATCGCTGTTTTTGAGGGTATTTCTAGGGGTTTAAAACCTTTAATTGAGTTTAATGATTTTGCAATATTTGATAAACCAACAAACTTAATGGTTCATCCAATTTCTAAGAATACACCTTATTCTTTACTTGATGAAATCAGGTTTCATTTTGGGGAAGATGCAAATCTAATCCATAGAATAGACGCTGAAACATCAGGTTTAATAATAGTGGGGAAAAACAAAAAAAGTGAAATAGCACTAAAAGAGATGTTTCAAGAAAAAAAATATCATAAATCATATTTAGCAATTGCGCAAGGACATATAAAAGAAGAGATGACAATTAACAAAGGACTTGATAGAGAGGGCTTAGTAATTGGGGTTAGAATGAAAGTTTGTGATGATGGAAAAGAGTCTGTAACTATTATAAAACCCATAAAATACAATAAAGAAAAAGATTTAACACTTATTGAAGCAATTCCATTAACAGGAAGACAACATCAAATTAGAGTTCATTTATACTCAATTGGTCACAGAATTTTAGGCGACCCAATTTATGGAGTGGATGATGAAAATGCAGAAAATTATCTAAATAAAACTTTAAGTGAAGAAGATAGATTTGAAGTTACAAAATCAAATAGATTATGGCTTCATGCAAATTATTTAGAGTTTACATACAAAAATGTAACTTATAAAATATTCTCTAAAAACAAAGATCTTTACAATGAATTTTTAAATTAATCCATTGTAAAAAATAAAGAAACAAGAACAATCATAAGCTCAAAAGAGACTAAAATAGCTAAATCTCTTTTATTAAAGTTTATATTTTGAGCCTTATCTTTATTATTGAACACTTTTTTCCCTTTATTGATTTAACGAACAGTTGAAACAATTACTTATATCATCACAAGCAGCACAAGCAGGTGCTGTTTTACCAATACAATCATATAAATATTTTTTCCATCTTTTATCTTCTGATTTTAGTTTTGACAATGAGGTGAAATTTTTACACATAAATTCTCCCATCTCTTTTCTGCTTTCTAAGCCTAAATCTGAATATAAATGTCCCATTTGTAATGAAGTTTTAGCAATCCAAGGTGCAAGTTCATTTTTTGCATATTCATCATTTGCGTGGCTTTGAAGTAGTTTTAAAATTTCACTTTCCATATATACTAAATTATTCATAGAATACTCCTATTTTACATCACAAAAGTCTAGTTCTAATGACTGTGGTTTTTTTAAACCTTTATTGTTGTCAATAAAAAGATTTTTTAAATTAATTAAGTTATTAATCGTATCAGGAATAGAATTTAATTCATTATCTTCAACATCTAATTCTTGTAGGTTTTTTAAATTTCCAATTAACTCAGGTAGCGTTTCTAATTCATTTGAACTAACTGATAAAATAGTCAAATTCTTTAACTCACAAATTTCATTTGGTAATTTCTTCAAAGAATTATTATCTAAAATCAATATTTTTAAATCTTCAAGTTTACTAACATTAAAATCTAAAGACTTTAAATCATTTCCACTTAAATCAAGTTTTATAAGCATATCGTGAGATTCTAAAGATGGCAATTTTTTCAAACTATTACCTTCTAAAATAAGAGTTTCCAACTCTTTAATTTTTGATAAAGAAGAGGGCAAGGAAGTTAAGTGATTAAATGATAAATCCAAATAATATAGTTGTTGCATTTTCCCAAATATATCAGGAATATCTTCTAACTCATTTGTCTCTAAAGAGAGATATAAAAGTTTTGATAATTTCTTAAAATCATCATCTAAATATTCAATTCTATTTGCTGCAAGAGTAAGTCTTGTAAGAGATTTTAAATCATAAAAACCTTTTGGTAGGGCTTTTAATCTATTTACATTTAGATTTAATATCATAAGATTTACAAGATTACAAATACTTGAGGGTAACTCTTCTATTAAATTATTCTCACATTGTAAGTTTCTTAAATTTTTTAATTCACCAATTGCTTTTGGAAGTTTTCTAATTTTGTTATTTGATAATTTTAGTACACTTAAATTTTTCAAAACTCCTATAGATTCTGGTAAATCTTTTAAATTTCTTTTTGATAAATCCAAGTGTGTTAATAATTCTAAATCATCACTATGAACAGAGACTATAGGTGTTAAATCGTTTGCTCTAATCCATTTGACAAAGTGTTCGATATCATAACTCATAACTCATCCTTTAATCTATCATTTTTTGCATCAATTAAAAATGCAATCTCTTCATAGTCAACTTCACCAAACTCTACCATGTTAAATAAAGCCATTAAAGGTCTTCTACAACAAGTTTTACTACAGCCAGTAACAAGTTTTTTTGCTTTTTTATATGGTAATTTAGTATCTTTAAATATTTTTTGAGCTTGAATTACACTCATTTCACCACATTCGCAAATTTGTTTTTCTTTTAAATTTTCCATTGTAAACTACTTTAAATATGGATGTTGTTCTTGAAACTCATTAACTTCTTTCATTGCATTTTTAATATCTTCGCTTAATTTTGGTAATCTCACATAATCACTCCAGATAGTATCTTCAACGATGTCATGAACTTCACCTGCTAACTCTATAACTTTTCTTTTATATTTAGCCAACTCTTTTTTTAACTCTTTTTGCTCAAATGTTAATTCCATAATTACTCCTTAAATTGCGTATAAATTATCTAATACGATGTTTGGTTTTTCTCTCAAATACATAAGTTTAAAATCTCCATGGATTCTAAACTTATAACTTTGATATAAATCAACTATTTCTTTTACATTTTTTGGAGCATATCCATAAATGCTTTTTAATCCTCGATAATATAAAACCCCTCGTAAAAGCTTTTCAGCATCTAAAAAGGCTTCATTATCCATAATCCAAGGTGAGATTTTTATAAATCTTTTGTTTACCACATAAGAGTGCAAAAATCCATATCCAGTAGAGAGTTTCAAAGAATTAGTAAAAACACAATCTGTTTTTAAATACTCTTCTCTATTTAAATTAAAAACTTTTTTATCAACTCTTTTTGCAACTTCTACGTAGTGTTCCCCGCTTACTTGTTTTGCTGTTGAATTTGAAAAGTTAAAAGCAACAGATTCGCCTGAGTGCATAAATCTTAGAAAATCACTATAAGTTTTAAATCCTAATTCTTCCAACTGTTTACTTTTATCATTTTCAATTAAAACTAAAATATTTTCTTTAGGAAAATTTCTCAGTAACAAAGAGATTAATCTTTTTAGAATATCTTCATATTTACTTATCACATCAATCACATTTATATACAAATAGTTTTCAAAAATATAAGCACTTAAAATGCCAACTATTTTTGAATCTTCATAGGCTGCAAAACAGTATTGAGGATAAACATGATATGTTTGTTTTAATAGTTCTAAATCAAATAGAGGATTTTCAATTAATAAATCCTCTAATGATTCTTCAAATCCATTTTTTAAATATCCAATGAACATAGGTATAACTCTTTTAATTCGTTTGTACTTAAAACTTTTTTCCTATTCGTAACGATTTCTCGCACCTTTGGAAGAAGTTTTTGCACAATCTCTAGGTTTGGATTAATTCCAACAGCTTTCAAATGATAAACCAATGTAGAGCTACCTGAGTGTTTTCCAATTGGAAAAGTTCGTTTTAATCCAACTTCATCAGGAGTAAAAGGCTCATAAGCCTGATTTGATTTCATCATTCCATTTACATGAATACCTGATTCATGTGAAAATATGTTTTTACCAATAATTGGTAAATTTGTATCTATTCTTCTATTTGATGCGTTACTTACTGTTTTTATAAGAGATTTTAAGGCTTTTGAATTTATATGAACATCTTTTCCTAATAATCTCAAAGACATTAATACTTGTTCAAAACTAGCATTTCCAGCTCGCTCCCCAATACCAATAACTGTAGTATTAGCACTCATAGCACCAGCTTCATAACCAGCAATTGCATTTGCCGTTGCCATTCCAAAATCATTGTGAGTGTGCATTTCTATATCTAAAAGATTTGAAGAACTTAAATCTTTGATATTTTCATAAGTTTTATGAGGTGTTAAAATGCCAACCGTATCACAATATCTAAATCTATTTACACCAAGTTCTTTTCCCAATGTCATAATCTCTTTTAAAAAAGAGTTGTTCGCGCGACTTGAATATTCTCCACCAATACAAACAAATAAATTTTCTTTTTTGGCTTGTAAAATTACCTCTTCAAGTTGTTTTAGTAATCTTGTTTTATCTCCACCAAATTTAATGTCAATCAAAATATCTGAAACAGGTATAGATAAGTCAACTGCTTTTAATCCACACTTTAATGATGCTTCTAAATCACTCATCGTAGCTCTATTCCAGCTCATTATTGGAATAGGTAAATTAAGAGCAAGAATCTCTTTCAAATCATCTTGCTCTTTTTTTCCCATTGCAGGAATTCCTACTTCAAGTTCATCTGCACCAGCTTCATATAAAAGCCTTGCTATTTGTAACTTCTCTTTTAGGTTGAAAGCTACGTATGGCGTTTGTTCACCATCTCTTAAAGTTGTATCATTAATAATTGGCATTATACTAACCTTTAATTTCGATATAAATATTCATGCAAATAGTGTTCCGGAGTGAGAATTAGTAAAAAGAATTTGGGAAATATGGATTCTTTGAATGAAAATTATTAATACAGAAAAAATTTTATAGATGTAAAGAAAAAAGATAGGGCTACTTACGAAAAGATAAAGAATTTAATAGTTATTGAGAAATTACTTTAATTTTACTCTAGCATCTTTTTAATTTTAATTGCTTTTTCAAAGTGGTCTAATTTATTTGTTAGTATCCACCATTGTGCTACTTCCATTAACAATTCAGGATTATCATTTTTATTTGCGAAGAATGCATAAAATGACAATCCTACATTTAAGCCTTTTTCTTCAATCTTTTTATTACAAACTTCAATAATCTTCTTTTTGAAAGATTCTCTCATATTTCTCCTTAGCTATATTGATACAATATGCTATATAAAATATCATTAAATACATATAAATAATGTGTCTGGACAACTTTTACAGAAAATTAAATTACAGAAGAAAAGAATTTGAAATTATTTTAAAATTTCTAAATTTTCAGCCTTTATAAGCTCTAAATCTTTATCTTTCAATTTGTCATAAGAAAAAACAAAACAGCATGGTTTTGTAGTGATTTCTTTTTCAATAGTTAAAAATCTATCATAATCAGTTAGTGTCACAACTTTTTGTGCACGAAGTTGTTTTAGTGGGAATCCAATAAAACCGTGAGCAGTTGTAATTGTAATTAGCTCCATTAGTTCATTATTTATAGAGATTGGGCCATTACCTTTTAGAAGTATTACTGTAGGTTTAGTTTTCATAAGTTAGGGATTACCCTAACTCATGTTCAGTTTTATTTTCTGAATAAAAATATCTTTGAACAGCTGCGAAAACTGATTTCTCAATTGGTTGAAGCGCATAAGAATCATCACAAATCAAGTTTATTGATTTTAATTCATCCATTGGGCATCCACCGATTTTTTCAGTTAATAATAAATCCACATCTTTTAAAGTATTTTTAATATCTTCAATTGGATAAGAACCATCACAATCTTCAGGTCCTTTACAATATGGATTTTCTACTTTTCTGTGCATTACAAATTTAATTGCTTTATCACCAGCTTCATAGATTAAGAACTCTTTAGCATTACCAAAGTGTAAGTTAATAGTTCCCTCACCAGCAGTTGTAACAGCTACAAGTTTTGTTTCACCAGTTGAACTTAATTGCTCTTTGCTAGCTTGTGCAATTTTTACTTTTTCATTTGCAACGTCAAGTGCTGCTCTCCAGTTTTCAATAACTTGGTGTTTTTGAGCACGAGCTGAGATATCATATTTTTTAGTTAAATCTTCCCATTCCATATTCATAAAAGTATCTTTTGTAAACTCATCCCCTCTATCTTCGCCAATTAGTCCAACAGCATCTGCACGACATTGTCTACAGTGAGACATAAGTTTCATATCCATTCCACAAGCTTCTTGTGCAGCCATAACTTCTTGATCAGTTGCACTTTCTTGCCCATTTAGTCCATAATATGTACCAAATTCAGGTTTAGACAATAGTGGCATAATGTTATGTAAGAATACACCTAACTCTTTTAATTTTTTAGCAACATTTGGTAATTCATGTTCATTAACACCAGGAATTAAAACAGAGTTTGCTTTAACTAAAATTCCTCTATCTGTTAACATCTTGATTCCCTCAAGTTGTCTTTGTAAAAGAATTTTTGCTGCTTCTTTTCCAAATACTTTTTTATGATTCCATAAAATCCAAGGATAAATTCTTGAACCAACTTCACCAGTTTCATCAACAGAGTTGATTGTAACAGTTACGTGGTCAACGTTGTATTTTACAATTTGGTCAATAAAGTCTGGTAACATAAGTCCGTTTGTAGATAAACACATTTTTAAATCTGGTGCTTTTTCATATAGCATTTTAAATGTTTTAAAAGTTTTTTCAGGGTTTGCTAATGCGTCACCAGGACCTGCGATTCCAACAACTGTTAATTGTTGAATTTCTCCACCAACAAATAAAATCTTTTTAACTGCTTCTTCTGGTGATAATTTACCACTTGTTACACCTGGTCTGCTTTCATTTGAACAATCATATTTTCTATTACAGTAGTTACATTGAATATTACAAGCAGGTGCAACGGCAACATGAATCCTTGCATAGTGTTGGTGAGCACCTTCACTGTAACATGGATGATTATTAATTTTTGCCATTACCTCTTCTTGGATTGATTCTTGAGAACTACTTGAAGTACACGAACAACTCATAGATAACTCCTTAATTAATTTATGAAGATAATGCACATATTGTTCCACACAAAGTTTAGGAATAGTAAATGCAAGTTTTTAAGAAAAAAAGGATCTAAGATGAGGCTACAAGACGAAATAAAAAAAGAGTTACTAAAAGAAGTTTATGGGAACATCAATAATATCTATGATTTTATTAGTTTAAGGTTTAATCTTGATAAGCCTTGTGATGAAGCAGTTATAAAAAAATTAAATGAATTAAAAGATGTGATTTATAAAGTTACAAATTTGAGTGATTTAGTATAAGATAAATAAGCGATGAGTACATGTTTTAGTTAAACCCCTGTAAAGTTTTATACTCATCGGTTATTTATCTTATTTTTAGTTTATATCTATTTCAATAATTTTACCGTTTACAATTTCAGCAAACTCTCTACCAAACTCAAAACAGTCTTCTAATTCTTTTTTTGTTGGAATAAGTTTTATTTTCATAGGTTCAATTGGTGGAACCCTAAAATGTAAAGATTTCATTCGCTCAAGAATCATATTTATAGCTTCTCCACTCCAACCATAAGAGCCAAAAGCCATTCCAGTTTTTCCTCTTTTTTCCAAATACATCATACATGAAAGTAAATCCCAAACTGGTTTTGGAGCATCTGCATTTATTGTGGGAGTCCCTATTAATATTCCATCGCTTTCTTCAAGAATATCAATCATATTTTGCTCTTCAATAGAAGCCAAATCATATAAACTTGCTCGTATTGTTTTAATACTTTCTGCACCATCAAAAATAGCATCTGCCATATCTCTTGTATTTTTATAACTCGTTAGATAAAAAATTGAGATAATTTTATTGCTTTCATTTATATTTTCAGGTCGATTTAGACTCCATTTTCTATAAAGTTCAATATATTTATATGGTTTTTCTCTAATTATTGGACCATGTAAAGTTGCAATTATTTGAATATCTAGTTTATCATATAACTTTAATGCATTTAAAACATAAGATTTAAAAGGTCTCATTATATGGTCATAATAATATTTAAACGAATAAGAAAAATCTCCAACTAAATCATCAAAAAGTCTTTTATCATAATAGTGGCTACCAAAAACATCTCCACTAAATAAAAGAGAATCTTCAACTACATAAGAACTCATAGTCTCTGGCCAATGTAAATAAGGAGTTGTTAGAAAATTTATTGTTTTATCACCTAACGTCAGACTTTTATTTGTCCAAACTGTTTCAAAATCAATGTTTTCATTGTTTGTAATAGCTTTTAACATTGGTGTTGCTTGGGGTGAAATTAGAACTTTTGCATTTGGAACTCTTTTGATTAACTCAGGAATTGCTCCTGCGTGGTCTGGTTCTAAATGATGGCAAATTACATATTTTATTTCATCATATGAACAAAGTTGTTCTATTTTTGAGAAGAACTCTTTTTCAAATCCCAACTTTACAGTATCAACAATAATCACACCTTCACTTGTTTTTATTAAATATGCATTATACGAAGAACCATTTGCTGTTTTCATAATGATGTCAAAAGTACGAATATCAGGGTCAAAAGCCCCTATAAAAAATATATTATTTGCTATTTCTACTGGTTTTTTATGATTCATTTTCTAATAACCTTCTCATCCATATTGGAGGATTAGATCTCATTTTTATAAGTAAATTTAGAATATCTTCAATCTTTTCGTTTTCTTTTGCTGATTGCATTGGGAAAATTTTACAAGCTTGAACCATTCTTGAAGCCTTTGGGCCAATTTGTTGTACATATAAAATATCACTATCTTCCAAACACTCAATTTTGTAAGTTAATTTTTCTATTTCATCAGATATTTCAATTGAAGAATCAATACTTTTTACGAAATTGTAAGAATCTTCTATGATTTCGTATACATAAAACTCTTTGCACCAACCAAAATGTTGGTTAACATGAATATTATCAGTAGATGCAAATGCAATTTTCATAATACATAAATCCTTACTCTTTTATCAATTACCTGCTCAATTGTATTTTTGATCATTTCATAAGTTCCAGTTGATGCAATTGAGCAGCCAACACAAGCACCTTGATATGCAAGTCTTAACTCAATTTCTGGCTCATTTAGATAATCAAGTAAAATTATATTCCCACCATCTTTTTTTAGAATTGGTCTGATAAATCTCTCTAATGCATCATTTAAAATCTCAAGTTGATCTTCTAATTTTTTTGCTCTAAAATTTCTATTTAATTCTCCATCTTCTAAAGGTTTATCAACACCAGTTAATTGAACTGTCGCCATTACATGACCTGCCTTTGCAGCTTTTAACATACAGTCAAAACCTTCTTTTACACCATGTAAATCAGTTCTATCTTTTAATTGAATTAATGCAAGTCTAAATGCAGCTTGCACATGATTTTTAGAAACAGCTCGTCTAAAATAATCAATTGCTTTTGGAATATCTTCTTCAACACCAATTTTTGTTTGGTACATTAATGCTAAATTAAAATTAGCAGAATCATTATCATAAGCACTCGCTTGTTCAAACCACTCTTTTGCTTTTGTATAATCTTTTTCAACGCCTTCACCCTTTAAATACATCAAACCTAAGTTTGCCATTGCTTGGTCATTTTTTAATTTTGCTTCTTCTACCCAAATATCATGTGCTATTTTAAAATCTTTGTTTTTATATGCCTCAAGGGCAGCTCTATGTTCCATAAATCTTGTTCCTTCATTTGGATTTGGGATTGGATTATTTAATTTTAATTCTCTCTCAAGATGTTTTTTGAGATACTCTTTTGCCAATTCTACTGCTTCTTCATAATCTTCACTTGAAGCTTTTATATCAAAATCAATATATTGAACCAAATAAGCATCACCAATTTCATTTTCCCCAAAATAACTCTCAATAGGGTAATCTAAACTAAGATAATAATCCAAATCTTTTTTCATTTATTAAAACCTATTTTTTATTTTGCTTTGCAAGTACAAGCACTATTACCAGAATCTAAAAGTGTTGAACTATTCTCTTTAGTAACAACCATAGCTTTATTTGCTAATAACTGCATATAAATTTCATCAATACTACAATGACTTTTTAAACAGCTATAAACTTTTAAACCTTTATCTTCCAAAAAGTCATACACTTTTTCACCCATATAGTAAAAAATTGTACTATCAATATTTTTCTCAGAAACAAATTTTGCAGTATCTATTCCATCACCACAACCTTGATTCTCTACTACTTTAAAAGTTCCAGTCTCTTCATTTAAAAGGTCGAAATATGGAGTGTTCCCATAAAGTTTAGAAATCGTTGTAGATTCCTTTTTATCTAATGGTATTGCTATCATTTTTACTCCTTTATTTTGATAATAGTATCTATGCAAATATCGTTCCCTTCTATTGGGGAATAAAACTTGCACTATAACTATAATAAAATCCAATTATAAAGAGTCTATTATGGTAAATAAAAAATTAATTCGAGAACTCTTGAGCGAAAGTGATTGCTCACATAATAAAACAAAAAAATCTTCATGTGATAAACCAAAACCAGGAGCAACAAGTGGTGGTTGTGCATTTGAGGGAGCACAAATTTCACTTTTTCCATTTGCAGATGTTATTCATTTAGTTCATTCACCTGCTACTTGTATAGGAGCATCTTGGGAAACTAGACAAACTCTTACTTCTCATAAAGGTGAAAATAATACAGTTATGGGTTACACAACTGATGTTAATACAAATGACATCATTTTTGGTGGAGATAAAAAACTTGAAGTTTCAATAGATTACATAGTTGAACATAAAAACCCAAAAGGTATTTTTGTATATGAAACTTGTGTTACTGCCATGATTGGTGATGACATGGACAATGTTTGTGGAAGAATGGAAAAGAAACATGGTATTCCTATTATTGTTATCCACTCTCCTGGTTTCGTTGGTGGTAAAAATCTAGGTTCAAGACTTGGTGGAGAATCAGTTTTACACCAATTAATTGGTACACGTGAGCCCCAACAGATACATCCATTTGGAATAAATCTAATTGGTGAATATAATGTTACAGGTGATATGTGGCAATACACACCACTTTTAGAAAAAATTGGAATAAAAGTAATCTCAACACTTGCAGGTGATGGAAGAATTGAAAATATTCAAATGGCTCACACTGCAAAATTAAATGTAATTGTTTGTGCAAAATCATTAATTAGTTTGACAAGAAAAATGCAAGAACAATATCAAATTCCATATATTTCTATCTCATTTTATGGAAAACGTGACACATCAAATGCAATAAGAAGTATTGTAAATGCCTTTGGTGATGAAGCCTTAACAGCTCGAGCAGAAGCTTTAATTGCAGAAGAAGAAGCGAAACTTGAAGAGATATTAATTCCATACAGAAAAATATTAGAGGGTAAAAAAGCTATTTTAAACACAGGTGGAAATAAAACTTGGTCAATAGCTTCTGCTTTACAAGATATAGGAGTTGATGTTGTTGCAACTAGCGTTCAAAAAGCAACTTTAGAAGATAAAGAGATTTGTGCTCAATATGTAAAAATCTTAATAACAGACCCAGGAACTCAACAAGCTCAATTAATAGATGAACATAAAATTGATATTTTACTTGCAGGTGGAAGAAGTTTATATACAGCTATTAAGAAAAAAGTAGCCTTTGTAGATGTAAACCAAGAGAAAAAAGTATCTTATGGAGCATATTCAGGACTTGTAAATCTAGCAATTGATGTAGCAAATGCCGTTAACAATAAAGTATTTAAAGTTGTTGGGAATCCCGAACCTTGGGGGAATAATTAAAATGGAAGCAATAAGTAAAAAACCACTACAACTAAACCCTATTAAACTATCTCAACCAATGGGAGCAATGTTATGCTTCTTAGGTATAAAAAATTGTATGCCTTTAATGCACGGTGCTCAAGGCTGTGCTTCTTTCTCAAAAGTATTTTTCACAAGACATTTTAATGACCCAATCGCAGTTCAAACAACAGCTGTAAATGATATTACAGCTGTTATTGATGGTGGAGATTATGCTATTAGTGAAAGTATAAAAAACATCACACAAAAAGTAAAACCTGATTTAGTCGGACTTTTTACAACTGGTCTTACTGAAACAAAAGGTGATGATATTAAGGGTGCTAGTAAATTAGTTGAAGATATTCAACAAATGGTTTACGTGAATACACCTGATTTTGAAGGCTCAATTGAGAGTGGTTTTTCAAAATCTATTGAAGCAATAATTCAACAATTAGTTCTTCCATCAACTGAAACTGACACAAATAAAGCACTAATAATCCCAAATGTAAATCTAAAACCAATAGAAGTAGAAAAAATCAAAGATACTATCTCTTTATTTGGTTATGAAGTTTTTTCACTTCCAGATTTAAGTGAATCACTTGATGGTCACCTAGGATTAAAACAAGGTGCACTAACAAGTGGTGGAATATCTGTGGAAGATATTAAAAAACTTGCAACTTCTTCACTTGTTTTTACAATTGGTAAAAGTGTTGAAAAATGTGGTGAAAAAATTCTTGAAAAAAATCCAAATATAAAACTATTTCACTTTGACTCTTTAGGTGGATTAGAGCAAAGTGATAAATTCTTCAAAATCTTATGTAAAGTAAAAAATATTTCTCAACCACATCCATCAATTGTAAGGTGGAGAAAAAGACATCAAGATGCACTTTTGGATACTCTCTTTGTTATCGGAAGTACCTCTGTTGTAATTGCTCTTGAGCCTGACCAAGCTATTAGTGTAGCAAATACAATCATCGAAGCAGGAGCACATATTAAAGCCATAGTAACCACTCACAGAAATGATTTATTAGATGAAATTCCATGTGACAACCTTTTAATTGGGGATTTTGAAGATGTAGAATCATTTTTGCATGAGAGTGATTTAGTTATATCAAATTTTCATGCAGAAAGACTTGCTATTAAACACAAAAAAGCCTTGTTAGTTCGTGGTTATCCTGATTTTGAAAGCTTAGGAAACCAACTTAAAAATGACATTTTATATGAGGGAAGCTCATATTTGCTTTTTGAATTAGCTAATTTGATAAATCATCATAAATTAGGAGTTGAAAATGAGCATTAATCCAACTTTACAACTGGTTCCATTTACAAGCGTAAAAATGTTAAATGAAACAATGAAATTAATAGGAATGCCAAGACTAAATGCACAAATCATCATTACTTTACCAAATATTGATGAGTTTAATGAGCAAATAAAAAATAGCATTCACTGTTCAAAAAATGATATTGAGTGTTTTATTATAACTTCAAGTTCAAAAGAAGAGATAAAAAATGTTCTAGACAAATTTGAGTTAAATGAAACAATGGTATCTAATGATTTTAAATCATTTGCAAAAATATTTAATCTAAAAGACAATGAGAATAAATTAATAAAATCTTTAATAATGATAAATAAAGATTGTCAAATAATACACAAGGAAATTTTATAAATGGAAGTTACATACAAAAATAAAAACTATACTTTAGGAAAAAAAGATAGAAAAGTTGAAGGTGAAGCACCTGCTGTTAGAGTAAAAATGGTTAATAATGAAGATAAAGTAATTGGGTTAATGGCTCCTGCTGTTCAAGTTATGATTACTTTAAATGATATTAATAAATATAGTAGTGAAATACATAAAGTAATAAATACAACAAAAAGAAAAGTTAATGCTTATATTATTACTTCAAGCGATGAAGAACAAATAGAAGATATTGCAGAGAAATTTGCTTTAGAAAAAGATTTTATTTCAAATGATTTTAAAAACTTTTCTCTTAAATTTGGTGTAAATATTGATGATTCAATGCTTGCAAACTCAATTTTTGTTATTGACAAAGAGGGAGTTATAAAATACAAAGAGATTCCCTCAGATTTAGAAGAAGATTTTAAAGTAGATGATTTTTCTATTACTTTAAATGAAGTTGTAAATTTTAAACCAACAGGTCACACTCATGAAAACTGGATGGGTGTTTGATATGACAACTCTATTAAAAGAGTGGCTTATCCAAAATGAATATCCAATTGATGATTTAAATGCAGTTGGAAAATATGGAAATTCTCCACTTATGAAAGCAAGTAGAGAAGCTAATATCGTAATAGTTGATGAATTATTATCTTTAAATGCAGATTTAAATATCAAAAATGTAGATGGAAATTCAGCACTTTGGAATGCCTGTTTTGGTAACTCTTATGAGTGTTTTGAAGCACTAGTTCGTGCGGGAATTGATATAGATTCACAAAATGTAAATGATGTGACTGCATTAATGTATTGTGCCAGTGCTGGAAAAGAAGATTTCGTAGAATTACTTTTAAAACATAATGCACGTACTGATTTTGAAAGCTTGGATGGATTTAAAGCAATCGATTTAGCTGTAACTGCTAAAATTGTAAAACTACTAAAAAATGCAAATTTATCATGACCAAACTGATATAAATCAAAAGAAGTTTTTTAATCAAGCAAACTTTATAGATTATAGAAGTCAACCAAGAGCTTATAAAAAATATCCTCATTTTTATCAAAGATTTAATCTTGATGATTATGAGGAGTTGAAATTTATAAAAAACTTTGGAAAAATCACCGCAACAAAAACCTATGGAAAAGAGAAAGTTGATTTAAGAGCAAATCCTAGTGCTGGAGGATTATATCCTTGTGAGATTTATATTCAAATAAGAGCTGTCAAAGGTTTTGTAAGTGGAATATATCATTATGAAGCACTTGAAAATAATCTTACATTAATTCATGAGTTAAGTAATGATGGGGTTGAATTTTATTTTAAAGAAAAAATTCAAAGAAAATTTGTAATTCTAATCTCAAATGCCTATTTTAGAAGTGCTTGGAAATATGAAAAAAGAGCTATAAGATACTTATTACTTGATACTGGCCACCAAGTAGGTTCAATAGTTTCGGCTTTAAAATTAGCAGACTTAGATTATGAAATAAATTTTAATTTTGATAAAAAAACTTTAAATGAAGAGTTTTCCTTTGATAATTATGAATCTTTTTATACAAGTATCACTGTAAAATCTGAAAAAACAACAGAACCAAAAAAATTGCGAACACCAATAATAAATGTAAGTGCTTGTGATTATCAATTAAAAGAACCGTTTGTTGAAGAGTTTTATGAAAATTGTCAAAAAGATGAATTTGAAGAAATATCTAACACTAATTTATTAAAAGATCTTACAAATGAAAAACTTCAAAATGCAATAAATAATAGAAGATCAATAAGAGCTTTTACAAATGAAGCTATTTTAGAAGAAGATTTTTTATTTATTACAAAAGATATTTTTGATTTTTCAAATAAATTTGGCATTGAAATATATTTTGTTAATAATAATATCCAAGGGATGAGTAAAGGTCTTTACAAAAATGTAAGCTTATTAAAACAAGGTGATTTCAAAGATAAAATGACAAATCTTGCCTTAAATCAAAAACTCTCAGGCCAAAGCTCCTTGACACTGATTTTTACAAGTAAAGTTGGTCACAACTACTTCTATTGCTATATTCTTGCAGGTTTTATTGCTCATATTTTATATTTAAGAGCAACAACTTTGAACTTGAATTGTAGTGGAATTGGTGCTTATTTTGATGATATTTGTAAAGAGTTTTTAGAGACAAAAAACAATATTTTTTATCTTTTTGCCATAGGAAAATAGAATTTAATTTTATGGAACACTAATTGCATATATCCTAAAAGAATATAACTTTTAGGATAGTAAGATGAAAAGTATAAAAATACAAACAAACGAACCAACAAGTGGAACTGTTAGAATCGCTTTTGCTACAAGTGATTTAGAAAATATTGACTCTCACTTTGGAAGTGCAAAGCAATTTGCAGTTTATGAAGTAGGTAAAGAGACAACAACTGTTTGTGAAATCATAAAGATTGAAGATAAAGATACTGATAAAACTGTTGAATTATTAAAAGGTATTGATATTGTTTATTTTACAAATATTGGAGCAATAGCAGCTGCAAAAATTATAAACAATGGAATATTTCCTATTAAATACAAAGATGTAGTTTCAATTGAAGAAGAAATTAAAAAATTGACAACTATGTTAAATACAAATCCACCTCCATTTATTAAAAAAATTATTGAAAAAAAGGCTGCCTAATATGGATGCTAAAAAACTATTTATTGAAACTTTAGTAGGACAAGTAAGAGCTTTAGACCAATTTGGAACTTGGGCAAGTAAAAGCAATGAAGAACTATTACAAGAAAAATATATCAGAACAAAAGAAGATTTAAAAAATATTCCTATTATTGCGGATATTGATGAAATGCAAATCAAAGATATAAGACTTATTTTCCAAGCAGTTGCACTTGCATTTGAAAAAATGACTGGGGTTATGGCTTCTGTTGTAATGGAAATGAGTCATGAAGGATTTGGAAGAGTTGTAGTTTTCGCAGGGAAAATTGTTCTTTGTGAAAAATTTTTCAAAGATGCCCATAGATACTCTTTTAGAGAATATGAAAAACTAGAAGAAGAGGGTGAGAAGTTTCTTTTAAATGCGCAAGAAACTTATGATAAATATAAAAACATTTAAGGATTAGACATGGCAAACATTGGAATTTTTTGTGGAACAGCTGGTGGTACATCAATGGCTATTGCAAAAGCATTAGCAAAAGAGTTTGATGTTGATGAAATCATAAATATGGAAGAAGACTTCGATAATGTAGATCAACTTTTAGAATATGATATTTTATTTTTAGGAAGTTCTACTTGGGGACAAGGTGATGTTCACCACTCTTGGGTTGATCCGATTTTAGAAATAGAGTCTGATAATATTGATTTCTCAGGAAAAACTGTTGCATTTTTTGGAGCAGGGGATTGTGTAAAACATGGTGAACATTTCTGTTCAGCGCTAGGGAAACTTCATAAAACATTTACAAAAGCAGGTGCTACTGCTGTTGGATTTGTTCCTGTTGAGGGATATAAATTTGAATTTTCACTAGCGCAAATAGATGATAAGCTTTGTGGTTTAGCAATAGATAATCATAATGAAAAGAGTTTAACAAAAGCTAGAATCAAAGATTGGATTGAAACTTTAAAAGACGAATTAGACTTGTAATAAAGGATATGAAATGCAAAGTGTAAATGATTTTTATAAACTAAGAGATACAGAAGATTTCTTTAATTTTTTTGATCTTGAATTTGATCAAAAGTTAATAAATGTAAAAAGATTTCATATGATGAAAGAGTACGGAACTTTGATAAAAAAAGGGATAGATTCAATTGCAGATGAAAATAAACTTTTAGAATTCCTAAAATTTTCACTACTTAGAGTTTATGGTGACTACAAAACTGGTCACTCTCCAAGTGCTGCTGATGTTTGGAATATGTATGAAACTGGAAAACTAGATGGTTGTTCATCGTGTGGAACTAGTACTACAGGAACTACTGAAGGAGGAAGTTGTGGGTGTTAATCATAAAGATATTGTTGATGCAGATACAATTTTACACGATAGTGTAACAGCATCAAGATCTGGTAGAGATGAAGATGAACCAAAATTTGGTATAGGTCAAAAAGTAAAACTTCTTGAAGATATAAAAAATGATGGAACATATCCTCATGCTCCTATTGGAACTGTAATGGTTCAAGAAGGTGCTATTGGATATATAAAATCTATTGGGGAATTTTTACAAGTAATCAGAGTTTATGAAGTTCATTTCTTGGATTTAAATGCTCTAATTGAAGTAGTTGGTTGCCGGGAACACGAACTATTAGCAATGGAAGATTATAGAGATGAAGTAAAAGAAGAACTTGAATTCATGAGAAAACATAGAGAGATGAATTACTCAAAATAATGTTTGCTCAAGCCAAGTAAAAGAGTTTAGAAAAACTTTTTTACTTGGCTTGGTGATCTTATTTTAGTAAACAAGTCTATTAAAAAGTAGTAAGGAGGAAAATATGGCAAAAGTGATTTTTATGCATTTTGACACGGTAACTGATGGGGTATATGATGCCAAGACTGGTGAACCAATTGTTAGGTTAGCAAAAGAGAAGAATGTACCAATTCCATTTGCAACTGATGGGGATTATTCTAAGTGTTTGATTTATGTTGAAAACTTAAGTGATGAAGAACCAACAAGTTATATGGAAGATGAAGAGTTAGATATTTTAGTAAAACTTGGAGCAATAACTGCAAGTGAAGCTGAACAATGTCAACAATTTACAATTAGTCCAAAAGTTAGAATTGCACCAATGATGTTAATCAAAGGTGATATTTTAGTAAAACCATTCAAATTAAAATAAGGGAAATAAGATGACAACAAGAGTAGAAATCGTAAATGACTTTTTAGCAATTAACGTAAAACCAGGAAGTACAATTCAAGATGTTGTTGAAGCATCAGGTTCAGCATTACCATTTGGTTGTAGAGATGGTGAGTGTGGAACTTGTCTTGTTTCAATTGAACAAGGTATGGAATTTATTTCAGAAATCAATGAAAAAGAGAAAAAAGTAATTGCTGAAGCTGGTGCTGGTACAAATACTGAGAAATCAAGATTATCTTGTCAAATGAAAATAATTAAACCAAACGGTGTAATTAGAATAAAGTATTAAAAAATATACTAAGGAATGTCCAAATTCTTTTAGAATTTGGACAAAATAATATTATGGCACAAACACTTTCAATATCAACTGCTCAAAAGCAGAATTTAAATCTATCATTAAAGTTGTGGCTTCCAATGCTACAGACATCTATCCAAGATTTAGAATCGTACTTGACAAATTTGTCTTACGAAAATCCTTTTTTGGAAGTAACAAAATCGAAAGATTTTTATAGTAATTTTACTTCAAATGGTATAAGTGGAGAATTTATTGAATCACTAGCTTTTTATTCAAAATCTTTGAATGATAAAATTAGTGAACAAATTGAAAATGAAACACTATTTCCAACGCCAAATTCACAAAAAGTTGCACTTGAGATTTTGTGTGATATTGATGAAAATGGATATTTTGATGGAGATGTAGAAAAAATAGCAAATACTTGCAATGTATATAAAGAGTATGTAGAATCAATTAGACAAAGATTTGCAAGATTAGAACCAAGTGGAATTGGTGCAAGAGATCTTCAAGAATCTTTTTTATTTCAATTAGATTCTTTTGATAGAAAAATAGATGATGAATTATATAATTTCACTAAAAAAATCATAAAAGATATTGCTCATGTTGATAAATATGCTTCGCATCACAGATTTAATGATGCGAAAAATATTATAAAATATTTCAATAATCCCCCTGCCATTGATTATATAAATGACAATGTACAAGTAATCCCTGATTTCTTTATTGAAATTAATGAAGATATAGAGATAAAAATAAACAATGATTATTACCCTGATATAAAAGTTAAAAATCCATTTATTACAAAAAATGAGAATATAAAAGAGAAGCTAAAAGAAGCAAAAGATTTAGTAAATCTACTAAACTTACGAAAATCAACACTTTACAAAATTGTTTTAATAATTGTAGAAAAACAAATATCTTTTTTTGTTGGAGGTGAACTACGACCTTTTTCTATGCAAGAGATTGCAAGTGAACTTGGATTTGCAGAATCAACAATAAGTAGAGCGGTATCAAATAAATATATCGAGTGTAATTTGGGAATTTTTCCATTAAAATTCTTTTTCACAAATGCTGTTGATAAAGATTTGTCATCATCACAAATAAAAAGTTATATAAAAAGTTTAGTTGATTATGAAGATAAAGAGATTCCTTTAACAGATGAAGCTATTTTAGAATTCATAGAAACAAAATTTGGTCTTAAAATGGTTAGAAGAACTATTACAAAATATAGAAAAATATTAGATATTCCCTCTTCAAAAGAGAGAAAAAAACTCTACAAAGTAGAAAATTTATAATAAAATGATACTATTTAAATATACTTTTTATATTATATTAAAATAGAAAGGATTCGTATGAATACTCAACACAATTTATTATCTACTTTATTTAATGAATCCCTTGATGCAATCTTAATTTTAGACCTAAAAACACAAAAATTTATCTTATCTAATAAAAAAGCTTTAGAATTATATAACTATACAGAAGAAGAAATCAAACAAATAACTCCAAAAAATTTAACTTTAGAATTTATGACCAATGAAGAAATGGCAAAAAGACAAAAAAATATTATTGAAAAAGGTTGGGATAGATTTACAACAAAACATAAAACAAAAGATGGAAAAGCATTAGATGTTTTAATAAAAAGTAAAAAAGTTGAAATAAACCCACAAACTCAACTGTTGTACATAACAATTATAAATTTAGGAAAAGACCAGAAATTAGAACAAGAGTTTGAAACAATATTTTACAGCTCAAAAGATGGAATTGCAACTATTGATTTAGATGGGAATTTTATAAAATTCAATGACTCATTTAAACAATTAAGTGAATATAGTTATAAGGAACTTATTAATATTCCAACTTTTGAACTATTTCCTACAGAAAATAAAGAAAAAATCAAAGGATTAATAGATCAAGTAATAAAAGAGAAATATATTGAAAATTTTGAGGCTACTTTTATTACAAAATATGGAAAATCAATGATTATTTATATTACAATGAATTTAATGCCAAATCAAAAAGAGATTTTATTAATTATAAAAAACTTTACGCTTTTAAAACTTATTGAATTAGAAAAAAAATTCAAATCATTGAATGAATTAATTCAAAATATTTCACATCAATGGAAACAACCTTTAAGCACAATTTCAATTATTGCAAGTGGAATTAAACTACAAAAAGAACTAAATTTATATAATGATTCAAATTTAGATGAAGATATGAGCAAAATTGTAGAAATTACAAATTATTTATCAAATATAATTAATAATTTTGATGATATTGCTTTTGAAAATCTTGAAAAATCTTATAGTATTTGCCAAATAATAAGTGAAGTTTTACATGATATGAAAAAGATTCTTGTAAAAAATAATATAAAAATTATAACAGACTATAGAGTTGACGCTAAGATATATATTGAAAAATTTAAATTTTTAGAAGCAATTAAAAATATTTTAAATAATTCAATTGAAGCATTTAGAGAAAACAATATTAACAATAAAGTAATCATTGTTAAAACAGAAAGTATAAATAATCATCTTAACTTAAATATTAAAGATAATGCAGGGGGAATTGATGAACAAATACTGCCTAAAATACTTGAACCATATTTCACAACAAAACATCAAAGCCAAGGTACAGGATTAGGATTAACAAATGCATATAGAACAATTGTAGAAATGCATAAATACTTATTATCTTTTGATAATAGTGAAATTACATTTGATAATGAAAAATATAAAGGCTTAAGTGTAACTATTAGCTTTTAAAAAGTAGGAGTTCTATAAAAGAAATCCTACTAAAATTGTAAAAATACCTAAAATCATAAGTAAAACAAAACTTGTAATTGTTTTATCTTTTCCAAACCACAAAGTGTAAACTGCTTTTAATATGTTATTACTTCCTGCTGATATGATAATTGCAGATGCAATATGTGAAGGTTCAATTGTATATTTGCCTGTTAAAAGAGATAAAATAAATGGGTCAATATCTGTAAAACCTACAATTGTTGATAAAAACTGCAAACCACTTGTTCCATAATTCTGAATAACAAAATTTGTAATCATCATTGTAATAACAAACAAAAATGCAAAAATAAATGCCGTTCCTAATTCAAGTGGATTTGAATCTTTTATCTCAAAATTACCTACAACTTTTGATGCTTTTTTATAATAAACATAGGTCATAATTCCCGTTAAAACAATGAAAAACAAAAATGGTAACAAAATTGTTTTTGCAACTTCCATATTAAAAATAGCAGAAATAGCAAGAATTCTTATGTACATCATAGAAGTTGCAGCAACAATTGCTGCCGTTATAATGTGATTTTTTTCTAAGGTTTGAGCTTTTTTTGATAAAACAACTGTCGTTGCTGTTGAAGAGTATGTTCCTCCAATTAAACCTGTTAAAAAAATACCTTTAGATGGAAATAGATATTTTTGAACAATATATCCAGCATAAGAAATTGCAGAAATCACAACAACAGTTAGCCATATTTTATAAAGAGAAATACCTAAATATGGAATTAATTTATCCTGAGAAAGTAAAGGCAAAACAACAGATGAAAGTAAAATCATTTTTCCTAAAGTTTCAAATTCGTAAATGTTTATTTCCATATTAAAACTTAAAAACTTTTTTTTTGCATTTAACAAAAAGATTGTTGATACAAAAAGTAAAGAAGGAAACCAAAAAGGGAAAAGATTTGATAAAGGACCAAAACTATAAACTAACATTAAAACCAAATATAAAACTATACTATGCTTCTTTTCATTTAATGATTTATAATAAAACAGAGTAAAAAGTAAAGAGATTCCAATAAATCCAACAATGTAAACAGAAAAATTAATAGGTTCAATTTTATATAAAACAAAACCTAAAATACCTACAAAGGTGTAAGTTCTTGCTGTTCCAAAGAACTCTTTATCGTTAGGATGGAAAGTTAATTTATAAGCTTTTAATTCCAATCCTATTAAAAAACTATATACCATAGTTAAAATAAAATGGGTTAATAAAGGGTCTAAAATCATTTTTTAATTAATCCTTTCTCATAATAAATTGGATCAAATTTGCAAACAATATCTCTATCAAAAGCCAAAAGTTTTTCCTCTTTTTTAGCATAATCCATATTTGATAAAAAATGTTTTATTATATTTATTCTAGCTTCTTTTTTGTCATCAGCATTTACAATATACCAAGGAGCATAACTATATGAAGTTCGTATAAACATATCATCTCTAGCTTTTGAATATTCATTCCAATACTCTTCAGCTTTTTGGTCAATTGGGCTTATTTTCCACTGTTTTAAAGGATTTGTTTTTCTATCTTTTAATCTTTTCTTTTGTTCATCTTTTGAAATATCAAGATAATATTTAAAAAATATAATTCCTGAATGATTTAACATTTGTTCAAAATTACTTACTTCATTAAAAAAAGATTTTAACTGTTTTGCTGTACAAAAATTCATTACTTTCTCAACACCAGCTCTGTTATACCAGCTTCTATTAAACAAAATAATTTCTTGACATGAAGGTAAATGAGGTACATATCTTTGAAAATACCAAGATTTTTTGTCTTTATCTGTGGGTATTCCAAGAGCTATAGTTTTTACTTCCCTTGGACTTAAATGTTGTAAAAATCTTTTTATAACTCCATCTTTACCAGCTGAATCTCGACCTTCAAAGATAATACAAACTTGTAAATCTTTTTCAATTACTTCTTTTTGGAACTTAACTAGTTCAACTTGTAAATCATATAACTCTTTTTTGTATTCTTTTTTTTTCATTTTGAACCTACATATGATATTGCATGTTAATAATATCTTAAAAATTAATTGTTTGACATTTTGAGGATTAATTTTTTTCTTACTTTAGAAAATATTCACAAAATTTGTATGATTAAAATCGGATAAAAAATATCTTGAAAATAAATTTCAAATCTTTTTATATTAATAGAACCCCTTTTTTTAAGCTTTTGTTAAAAAAATTTATAAAATTTATAAAAAATCTTTTCTGTGGAACGCAAAGTGCAATTATGTATTTTGTAAACATATATATCAAAGGAGTTAAAATGTCAGCATTAAGACAAATCGCGTTTTACGGAAAAGGTGGGATTGGTAAATCTACTACATCTCAAAATACATTGGCTGCAATGTGTCACTATTATGGTCAAAAAATATTAATCGTAGGTTGTGATCCTAAAGCGGATTCAACAAGATTAATTTTACATGAAAAAGCTCAATGTACAATTATGCAATTAGCTTCTGAGGCTGGAACAGTTGAAGATTTAGAATTAGAAGATGTATGTAAACCAGGTGCTGGAGAATTTCACTACGATAACAATGAAATAACTGAAGGTTATATCAATTGTACTGAATCAGGTGGTCCTGAGCCAGGTGTTGGATGTGCAGGTAGAGGAGTTATAACAGCTATTAATTTCTTAGAAGAAGAGGGTGCTTATACTGATGAATTAGATTTCGTATCTTATGACGTTCTAGGAGATGTTGTTTGTGGTGGATTTGCTATGCCAATTAGAGAAGGTAAAGCACAAGAAATTTATATTGTAATGTCTGGAGAAATGATGGCTATGTATGCTGCTAATAACATTTCAAAAGGTATTTTAAAATATGCAAATACTGGTGGAGTAAGACTTGCAGGTCTTATTTGTAACGCTAGAATGACAGATAAAGAGTATGACTTATCTAAACACTTAGCAATGCAAATTGGTACTCAAATGATTCACTTTGTTCCAAGATCAAACCATGTTCAAAGAGCTGAGTTAAGAAGAATGACAGTTGTTGAATATTCACCAAATCATGATCAAGCTATGGAATATAAAGAATTAGCAAGAAAAATTATTGCAAATGACTTAAAAGTCATTCCAACACCTTTAGAAATGGATGATTTAGAAGCTCTATTAATGGAATTTGGATTAGAAGAAGAAGCAGATATTGAAAATATCGGTAAGTTAGCAGAAGAAGCTTAATAATTAAAATAAAAATAATAAGGAGATAATTATGTTCATATGTGGATACCACTTCCCAGCTGATATGGGTAACAATGTAAGTTTTGATAAAGTGATTGAAAAAATTGAAGAAGGAACAAATGCAACAGGAAGAACTGTTACATTAACAAGTGAAACAAAAGAAGGAACAATTCTTGAAACACTAATCGTTCCAGAAGGAACATTTGCACACACTGCTTTTGTTGATTACTTTGATAATGTTGCCGAAATGAAAGGTGAAACTAAAATGATTTATTACACAAATAAATATCAAATTTCAGAAATTTCAAAAAGCGTTGATGGAGATATCACAAAAGATTTATGTAGAAAATTAGATGACATGAATTTATATAGAGTAAAAGTAGCGTAAGCTACTTTTACTCTTCTAAGGAGAAAATTATGGGACCAGAAACATTAGAAAGTCTACAAAAAGAGGCGATAGCTGAAGTACTAGAAGCATATCCAGACAAAGCTAAAAAAAGTAGAGCTAAACACTTAGGTGTAGATTCGCCTGAAACAGGAAAAGGTTCTTGTGATACAACAAGAAGTAACAAACAAACAGTACCAGGTGTAATGTCTCAAAGAGGATGTGCATATGCAGGTTCAAAAGGGGTTGTTTGGGGACCAATTAAAGATATGATTCATATCTCTCATGGACCAATTGGATGTGGACAATATTCAAGAGGTGGAAGAAGAAATTATTATATAGGAACAACTGGTATTGACTCTTTTGTTACTATGAATTTTTCTACTGATTTTAATGAGAAAGATATCGTATTTGGTGGAGATAAAAAACTTAAAAAAGCACTTCAAGAAATTGATGAATTATTCCCATTAAATAATGGAATTTCTATTCAATCAGAATGTCCAATTGGATTAATTGGAGATGATATTCATGCAGTTGCTAAAATGCATAAAAAAGAGACTGGTCATCAAACAATTGCTGTTTCATGTGAAGGGTTTAGAGGGGTTTCTCAATCGCTTGGTCACCACATTGCGAACGACATGATTAGAGATTATATCATGCCAGATACTTCTTATAGAAAAGATTTCGAATCAACTCCTTATGATGTATCAATTATTGGGGATTACAACATCGGTGGAGATGCTTGGTCAACAAGATTAATTTTAGAAGAAATGGGTTTAAGAGTTATTGCTCAATGGTCAGGAGATGCTTCTTATAAAGAGTTAGCTATCGCTCCTCAATCAAAATTAAACTTATTACATTGCTATAGATCTATGAACTATATTGCTAGACACATGGAACAAGAGTTCAATGTACCTTGGATGGAATATAACTTCTTTGGACCTACAAAAACAACTGAGTCTTTAAGAAAAATTGCTTCATTCTTTGATGAAACAATTCAAGCAAAAACTGAAGCTGTTATTGCTAAATATACTGCTATGACTAACGCTGTTATTGCAAAATATAGACCAATGTTAGAGGGTAAAAAAGTTATGCTTTATGTTGGTGGATTAAGACCAAGACACGTTATTGGAGCTTATGAAGATTTAGGAATGGAAGTAATCGGAACTGGATATGAATTCGGACACGGAGATGATTATAAAAGAACTAAAGACGAAATTGAAAGATCAACACTTATTTACGATGATGCAAATGAGTATGAATTAGAAGCGTTCGTTAAAAAATTAAGACCAGACTTAGTTGCAGCTGGGGTAAAAGAGAAATATGTATTCCAAAAAATGGGATTACCATTTAGACAAATGCACTCTTGGGATTACAGTGGTCCTTATCATGGATATGACGCTTTTGCAATTTTCGCAAAAGATATGGATTTAGCGATTAAC
>Ga0172378_10000548_pt1 | contig 33277 bp, 26 predicted proteins | sample GrowelOW332metaG_FD_119755 | JGI IMG/M metagenome (GOLD analysis project Ga0172378, IMG submission 119755) | Groundwater microbial communities from an aquifer near a municipal landfill in Southern Ontario, Canada - Pumphouse #3_1 metaG | ecosystem: Environmental > Aquatic > Deep subsurface >...
CTTGTATCTTCTGTATTTTTTTTCCAAGGTTTATCTTCAAATGAACCAAAACTTCTTGTTTGAGGAGCAGATGAATTGGAACGACGGTCACCACCTTCACGGTTGAAGCTAGGACGACGGTCAAACGATTTTGCACCTTCTGTATTCTTTCTCCATGGTTTGTCCTCTGAGCCAAAGCTTTTTGGACGACCAGCACCACCTTCGCGGTTAAAGCTAGGACGACGATCACCACCTTCACGGTTGAAGCTAGGACGACGGTCAGATGATCTTGTATCTTCTGTATTTTTTCTCCAAGGTTTATCTTCAAATGAACCAAAACTTCTTGCTTGAGGAGCGGATGAATTGGAGCGACGATCGCTACCTTCACGATGGAAGCTAGAGCGTCTATCGCCAAAACCATCTTTATTATTTCTGTTACCTCTATCGGCATTTTCTCTACTGTACGTACTCTTACCATCACGGCTTGCATTACTATTCTCTCTGGAGTTTGTATGCAATTTTTTGTTTTCGTTGTTCATCTCTGTAATATAAAATTAATCTATTAGCCTCACGGCCTGTTTTAAGTAAAGACGTTTTATAACTATTAAACGCCTGTGTAATTTTGGGGAGTAATCGCTCTGAGCTCCTCTTTGATAGCATCTGAAACTGCTAATTCATTGATAAATGTTGCTATTGACTCTTTTGTAATAGCTTGATTGGTTCTTGTTAATAACTTTAAAGTTTCATAAGGATTTGGAAAAGCTTCTCTACGAAGAATGGTTTGGATAGCTTCTGCCACTACATTCCAACAATCATCTAAATCGGCTAAAATAGCTTCCTCATGCAATACTAATTTTCGTAACCCTTTTAAAGAGCTCTTCATAGCAATAAGAACGTGACCAAAAGGTACGCCGATATTACGTAATACAGTAGAATCGGTCAAATCTCTCTGTAAACGAGAGATTGGTAGTTTAGAAGATAAATGCTCAAACATAGCGTTTGCTAGGCCTAAGTTGCCCTCTGAGTTTTCAAAATCAATTGGATTAACTTTGTGCGGCATAGCACTAGAGCCCACCTCACCAGCTTTAATCAACTGTTTGAAATAACCCAAGGATATATATTGCCAAAAATCGCGATCCATATCAATTAAAATGGTATCTATTCGTTTTAAGGCATCGAATACGGCAGCAAAATTGTCGTAGTTAGAAATTTGCGTAGTAAACTCTTCGCGTTTCAAGCCTAATTTCTCTTGCACAAAACGATTTCCAAAAGCTTTCCAATCGTACGATGGGTAAGCTACATGATGTGCGTTATAGTTTCCTGTTGCACCGCCAAACTTAGCAGTTAGGGGAACAGCTTTTAATAAAGCTAATTGGTTCTCTAATCGATAGACAAAAACCATCACCTCTTTTCCTAAACGAGTGGGAGAAGCAGGCTGACCATGCGTTTTAGCCAACATTGGGATAGCATCCCATTCGGTAGCATAACGGCGTAATTGCTCAATCAACTCCTCTAGCAAAGGATAATAGGTTTGTTCCAATGCATCTTTAACAGATAATGGAACGGCTGTGTTATTAATATCTTGCGATGTAAGCCCAAAATGAATAAATTCTTTGTAGGCATCTAACGACCCTATTGCATCGAATTTTTCTTTTATAAAATACTCTACAGCTTTTACATCATGATTGGTGATGGCTTCGATAGATTTAATTCGTTGAGCATCTGCTAACGAAAACTGCGTTGCTATTGTTTTTATAGACTGCAATTGATCCGACGATATTCCTTTAAGTTGTGGTAAAGGGAATTCACAAAGAGCGATAAAATAATCGATCTCTACACGTACACGATAATTGATTAATGCAAATTCAGAGAAATAAGAAGACAAAGCGGATGTCTTTTCTCTATATCTCCCGTCAATAGGAGAAATGGCAGTGAGTAAATTGAGTTCCATATACTTATATTGATATTATCAAGACGCAAAAGTAATTATTTTAATCTACTTATTCGTTAGTTTGGAAAGAATGTTAGCAGATATTAAGACAATACTTAAGATACTTCCATTATCTCTATACAATATGTAATATAAAAGAAACAAGTATTAATCAAAAAAACAGAAAAGAGCAGCAAATGGGTGATTATTGCACAAAAGGGGCAAAAAAAAAGCCTTACAAGCGTAAGACTTCTTCGTGGGCGTTGACGGGTTCGAACCGCCGACCCTCTGCGTGTAAAGCAGATGCTCTGAACCAACTGAGCTAAACGCCCGATTACTCGGGTAAAAACAATTAAGAATCTCTTCGTGGGCGTTGACGGGTTCGAACCGCCGACCCTCTGCGTGTAAAGCAGATGCTCTGAACCAACTGAGCTAAACGCCCGACATTCTTTTTGTTTTAAAGCGATGCAAAGATACGTACTTTTTCTTAAGCTCCAAATTTTCTAGCTTCTTTTTCAATAAAAATATTGTTTTTTTTTCAGAAAGGACTATTTGCTCTCTCAAAACGCATCTTTTATCGATTTTAGCTAAATAATAACTCTTACTCCTATAGAAATTTTTATCTTTGCGAATGTTTACTCTTTCAAAAGAGGAAGATCTAAAATTGCCTAGTAAGGAAAGCATAAATCAGTAGATTAAAAGCTACTAAGCAATAGTAGTAGCAACTTAAAAGAAAAGCGAATTATTTAATTAATTAATAAGAATATGGAAACAGTAGTTAGCGGAATCCGTCCAACGGGAAATCTCCACTTGGGCAACTATTTTGGAGCATTAAAAAGTTTCATTCAAATGCAGAATGAATATAATTGTTATTTTTTTATTGCAGATTGGCATTCTATGACCACTCACCCAAAACCAGGAGACATTCAACGAAGCGCTAATACCATCTTAGCTGAATATTTAGCTTGTGGCATTGACCCCTCTAAATGTGCCATATATTTTCAAAGTGACGTAAAAGAGGTACTCGAACTTTATCTCTACTTAAATATGAATACCTATTTGGGCGAGCTAGAACGTGTTACGTCCTTTAAAGACAAAGCACGCAAACAACCCAACAACGTGAATGCAGGTTTATTAACCTACCCCACTTTGATGGCTGCAGATATCCTTATCCATAAAGCAGCAAAAGTGCCGGTTGGAAAAGACCAAGAACAAAACATGGAGATGGCTCGCAAATTTGCACGCCGTTTTAACTCCTTTTACGAGAATGACTTTTTTCCAGAACCTGCTTCCTTCTCCTTATCCAACAAAGCCATTAAGATACCAGGATTAGATGGCTCTGGTAAAATGGGTAAATCGGAAGGCAATTGTATCTACCTGATTGATGATGATAAAACGATTCAAAAAAAGGTGATGAAAGCGGTAACGGATGCTGGTCCACAAACACCTAATAGTGAGAAACCAGAATCAATTCAGAATCTATTTACTTTCTTAGATATTGTTTCCTCTAAAGAGGCTTATAACTTCTATGACGAGAAATGGAACGACTGCTCTATTCGTTATGGCGATTTGAAAAAACAATTAGCTCAAGATATTATAGCATTTACATCTCCTATACGTGAACGTATTATGGAATACTCCGCAAATACGGAATTGCTTAAAAAAATAGCTAAAGAGGGAGCGGAAAAATCACAAGAAAATGCAGCTAAAACACTTGCTGAAGTACGCCATATTATTGGATTTAGATAGACTTAAAACAACAAAGAAGTATTGTTAGCTAATTTTTATTTCTGTTGGGCCTAAAGAACTAGATTTACAGAAACCAAAACAGCTGCTTGTTTTTCCCTTTGGGAGATAAACAAGCAGCTGTTTTGGTTAAGAATAGATTAAAACTTCTTTTCAATCTCTGTCTCATCGATGACGGCAAGAATGGTCTTTCCATCGGGTGTGTATTTTGGCATAGAACAAGCAAATAGGGTATCTACTAGATTGTTCATCTCCATCTCGGAGAGCACTTGTCCATATACTATGGCAGAAGCTTTTGCTAATGTTAGTGCAATGGGCATTCGCATCTCATCTACCATCTCTACACCTTTCTCCATGGTAGAGATAAGCATGTCTCTAATGAGATTAACGGGATTAACACCTTCCATACCAGAGGGGATGGCGTTAATAGAAAAACTACCTCCGCCTAAATCGCTTAGGTCGAAACCAATGGCAGAAAGTTCCTCTTCTATCTGTTTTAAAATAACAGCTTCTGAAGGGGGGACTTGAATTATTTCGGGGAATAATAGGCCATGAGAAACGCCCTGTTTCTGCTCTAGCTGTAAAAAATATTTGTCAAATAAAACACGAACATGTGCGCGATGCTGATCAATTAGCATCAATCCCGACTTAACCGACGAGATGATATATCTTCCTTTATACTGGTAGTTGCGAACGCTCTTTTCTTTTTCGGTATAACTTGCCTCACTCATTATTGGCTCGTTATCGGGCGAAAGGGGGCGAGATCTATTTATAGCAACACTCTCATACACCTTATCACTCTTTTTAACAGCTGTGCCCGATTGGTCGGAGAAAGAAGCGGCCGATTCAAAGGGATTGAAATTGGGATTAAATTCCATTTCAGGTGGCGATACAGCTTCATGGTGCGCGGTAAATGCGGGTATCTCTGGCATATCGGTAGTGTCAAAATCGATAGAGGGAACGGCATTAAATTTACCGAGCGACTCTTTGATAGAGGCCATTAGGATCTGCCATATGGGTTGTTCGTTTTCGAACTTAATCTCTGTCTTTGTGGGATGAATATTAACATCGATAGTAGATGGGTCTACCTCTAGATAGATAAAATAGGAGACAAACTCACCCGCAGCTATTAGTCGAGAAAAAGCTTCAGATACGGCCTTATTAAAGTAGGCATGACGCATATATCTGCCATTGACAAAGAAATACTGATGGGCTCCTTTTTTACGCGCATATTCTGGCTGCGCCACATAGCCTCTAATCTTAACTAAAGCGGTATCGACCTCTAAGGGTAGTAATTGTTGATTAAGACGCTTTCCAAAGATAGAGACAATACGATTTCTAAGCGTAGAGGCTGGTAGATGAAAGAGTTCTAAATCATTATGACGAAGGGTAAACGATATAGTGGGATAAACCAATGCTATTCGCTCAAAATCTCTAATAATATTACTTAACTCGGTTTTATCCGATTTTAAGAATTTGCGACGAGCTGGTATATTAAAAAATAGGTTCTTAACTTGAAAATTAGTTCCTACGGGGCAAGATGTAGCTTCTTGTAACTCTACTTTACTGCCGGATACAATAAGCAGGGTGCCTACCTCTTCTGCAGCTGTTCTTGTACGTAACTCAACTTGCGAAACAGCAGCAACAGAGGCCAAAGCTTCGCCTCGAAAGCCCATTGTAGAAAGGGAGAAGAGATCTTTAGCGGAACAGATTTTTGAAGTGGCATGACGCTCAAAAGATAAACGTGCATCGGTTGGAGACATACCTACGCCGTCATCAATAACCTGGATACAGGTACGACCAGCATCTGTTATTAAGACATGGATTTGTGTAGCAGAAGCGTCAATAGCATTCTCTACTAACTCTTTTACCACGGAAGAGGGGCGTTGTATTACCTCGCCGGCAGCTATTTGATTTGCTACCGAATCGGGTAAAAGACGAATTACATCACTCATAAATAAACAGTCAAATATTAGATAAATTTAGGTCTAAAAGACCCATGAACCTGTCATTAAAAAATTCAAGAGATACAACAGAAGCAATAATGCTGGAACAATCAACAAGCGATAACGCGAACTAGGATTTTCTTTGCGTTTACGCAAATGCTTTGTCCCCTGAACAAATGCACCATGAATATAGTCACGGTTATTCTCCTTAGGTGGCGCAATACCCATCTCTCTTTTTGCCGCTTCTTCCATCTCATCCAATTTCTCTTTCCGCTTATTAACGTAAATATATTGGTGATTAAAGCTACGTGGCTTTTGTGATTTTGAATTAAACAGTCCCATACCTTATTATTTTAAAATGATCTGATGATTAGTAGGAATCTTATTGGAACGCTTCGATTGTTTTAATATATCTGTTGCTTTCTTTCCAACCCAATTAAATATATCTTCTTTGCTTTTTGGACGCATATAATCTAACCAAACAAAATTGGACAGCAAACGCTTCTCTTCTGGAATCTGATCCATCGGATAGGTGGTTCCATTTGTTTGTGGCTTCATTACTGCCTTTTCTAGTTTTCTGTCTTTGAGATATAAATCTAAAATACTTGTCTCAGATGAATTAAAGGCTATAATACCTTTGTTCTTTTCTTCGAGATAAAAAGCGACGTGCACATTACCGGTAACCAATGAGCGACGAATCTGCTTCTGCTGAAAAAAGGCTTTCATCTCTTTTCCGGAGACTTGATTATAATGGATGGAATCTTTCTTCTCTACCGCTAATGCTTGATTAATGATATGTGCCCAGTCGATGGTACTATCGTTCATATAGACACGAATCTCCTCGCCTAAGAGTTGCTGATTTTGATTCCACACCACTGGGTCTTTATAAAAGGTCATGCAAGAATCTTTCGAATTAAAGACAAGAGAATCGCAAGAAGCTTGTAAGTCGTGTCGATAAGCACGTACTTTATGATATGCTCTAATCAACTTATAGGTGGAATCGGTCTGGAGATTATAGGTGTTCATTCGGAGTGTGTCAGCATGCAAAAACAGACTATCACCTTGTGAATAATCTACCACAACGGCTCGTTCTGTTGCCATTACATTTTCTCGCTTCTCATCATAGTAACAATAGTTACCCATGAACAGACTTTTCCCTATCGTATCGTTCATCTCTACGTTGTTAAAGGCTTTACCATACCCCACCTTTCGGTCGTAAAAAAGACTATCGCCAGTTAATCGCTTACCGCCGTTATAGAGCACCGACCGATTTAGTAGATGGGCCTGCTCTACTTGGGTGTCGTAATAACCTAACTCTGAATAGATATGATTTTTACCATTGTCAATGGTAGATGGCCCTAAAATAGTAGCAATCTTGGTTTGTGTACTGTAACGCAACGTATCTGAAGCCAACACAAATTTAGGATTGGTGAGATGTACCTCATGGTTAAAAACAGCCACCTTAGTAGCTGGACTATATTGTCCCCAATTGGAGGTTAACACATTGTCTTGATCGGTCAATTCTCCACCATCAAAATAATAGCCGAGATTATAAACACGATCGTAGTTTAAACTATCTGTGGTCAGTACCGTGTTTTTATGAATCATCTGGACATCGCCCCTCACCATGGCTATCTGACTGTTTCCATCATAGAAGAGATGTTTTCCATAGAGAAAGAGTGTATCTCCTTGGTTCATCTTTATGTGTCCAAAGGCTTCTAAAGAGTTTGTCTTGGAGTAGAAATAGGCACTATCACAATACATATAGAGACTATCGTGTCTAAAAACAACGTTTCCATCTACTATTTGTGCATCAGGATTCGTTTTTTTATTAAAACGCAACACATCTGAATGCAACAGATAAACCTTTGTCTTAGCGGGTTCCTCTTGTGTTTGCGCCATTCCTATATTAGGACTAAACAAAAAAGAGAGAAGCACTATCACATAAGCTGGACAATGAATAAGAAAATGAGCACTATATTTATACAGCATAACAAGCCTATTCCTTTCTATTTTTTAACCCATCCCGGATATTTAAATCCACTCATTCTCCATTTCTTGTTCACACGCACATAGGTGTTCTTCTGTTTATTTTTTATCCATGCTTCAATCTTTTCAGCACGCAGTTTTTTAAGTACCAACTCTTTTAAGACTTGATAATCTTCATTTATAGAAGCTCTATGGGCTATTTCTTTTGTTTTCAACTTCACAATGGCACAAATCTCTTTACCTTTCTCGTTTTTCATGGTAAAGGCATTAGAAACCTCACCAACCTTGAGTCGGTCAACAGCTTTTGCAATCTCATCTGGCAATTGCTGCATCTCAAAGAGAGAGGTACCGGTACGTGGATTAGGCATTAAACCATGGTTGTTACGTGTGTCTACATCACTAGAGAAATAGAGAGCAGCTCTACCAAATTTGATGTTATCTGAGCGTATTTCAGTTGCAATAGAGTCTAATTGATTTAGAGCATTTGTTAAATCGGCCTCGGCAATTTTGGTTTTAAGCAAAATATGTCGGGTGTTCACCATATCTCCACGACGTTCTATCAACTGAATAATATGATAACCGTATTCTGATTCTACAATTTTAGAGACCTTATTTTTATCTTTTAAATCAAAAGCTACATTGGCATAAGCTGGCACTAACTGTCCCTTACCCATGAATCCTAACTCACCACCACGACGTGCTGATGCAGGGTCTTCGGAATAGAGTAATGCTAAAGTAGAGAACTTAGACTCACCAGATGTAATACGCTCTGTAAACTCGCGCAAACGACTCTTAACACGTTCAATTTCTTTATTGGGTATCTTTGGCTGTAATGTTATTCGTTGCACCTCAACCATCTCTGGGATGAAGGGGATGCTGTCTTTAGGCATTTCGCTAACTAAATCGCGCACTTGAGCGGGTGTTACCGTTACCTCACCAATAATCTCTTGTTTCATTTGCTGCACAGTAAGTCCTTCGCGCACATTCTCGCGCATCGTCTCTCGAATCTTAGAGATGGGTTTGTTAAAGTATTGCTCTAACTTTTCTTTAGAACCGATGGATTGGATATATTGGTTCATCATCATCTCAACACGCGAGGTGACATCTGATTCGGAAGCCTGAATACTATCTAAATCTGCTTGATGTAAAAACAATTTCTGAATAGCTAATTCTTCTGGGATAATACAATAGGGGTCACCGTCAAACTTGCGTCCTTCATATTGTGCACGGATACGTGCTTCCTCTACCTCAGATTTAAGGATAGCCTTGTCTCCCACTACCCAAACCACTTCGTCTATCACATTGTTTTGTGCCATAGACGTTGTTACGCATAGCAGTAACATGCTACAAAAAGCCAATAATTTATTCATTATTTTTCTATTAATAATATTCTACATCGTTATTTTTTAGGGATCTATTGTACAGCTCTAGTTTTGTCTTTTCAATAAAATCTACTTGCTTGGTTTTTAATAAGATATCTGCAATCTTAGTACGTGCAAAATCATAGGGCTCTGGTGCACCCTCCAGCAAATAATCGGAAATAACTAGATAGTAACAATAGGCAGTATCTTTCAATTCGATAAACTGTTTCGCAGAAAACAGGCGTTCTTTATCCATTTTTTTAAATGGCATACGTTCTACAATATCATCTGTTAACAACCATTTTTCATAGAAATTCTCGTAGATAACAGCCTTCTGCAAACTAAACTGTTCTACTAAATCTAAACTTTCTTGCTTGTCCGACTTCAACCATTTCTCTAGTTTCTTCGTAGACAAGCTAATAGGCACCTTCATAAAAAGACCTTTTACTATAGGACGTTGCAAGATAAAATAACGACCATTCTGCTCATAATAATCTTTTATCTCCTCTTCGGTTACCTCTTCTGTAAATTTCTGATCCATCAATTGTTGTTGATAGACATGGAGCAATAAGGACTGACGATAATCGTTCACCATCTGCTCGATATGCTCATCATAGGGAACATTCTGTTCTGCTTTAGATAAAAACAGTTTTCGTTCCACCCACTGTTTACAATAGTTAGCCACAAAAGTTGTACTATCCGCTTTGGATAAATTAAGGGGCATCAATGCATTTACATCTTGACTATATAAAAAGGAGGTGCCTACACGAGCAACTGGTTTTTTACCCATATGGTCGTATTCCTCTTGACAAGCTGTCAGAGAAAAAACAACAAGGAATAAAAAGAGCAGCTTTCTCATAGCAATGTTATTAATGGTTATTCACCGTTTTTAGAACTGCTGTATTAATCTTTACAGGATAGGTAGCACGCAGTTTCTTTATCCACTCCTTCTCCAAAAAGGCTTGATAGTCGGAGGTGATTGGTCCACGTACATCTGTATATTCTTGAGGTCCTTTTTTAAGTATCTTTCCTATTTTCTTGACATATGGCATGTTTTTGGTTGGTACAAAGTTGCCAGTTTTAAAGACTACTCCATCTACCAAATCGTTGTCTCCTTTGATAAAGAGACCCGTAGTTAATTTAATAGCGGTTACAGAATCTGTATTGAGTGCTTTCTCTACTGTTTTTGTCCAATCGCTTAAAGGGAGATCCTTAATCAGCTGTTTAGCTTTCTTATAGACCTCTTTATTTACACATTCTAAAACAGCTCCACGGAAATGTGGTGTATCCCAAGCATACGATGATTTGTTTGCTTTAAAATAAGCAGCTAATCCCTCTTTATCTTTATTTGCTTTATCCCAAACCATTTGGTTACTGATATCGAACAGGAGTATTCCATCTCTGTATTCGCGCATAAGATTGCCAAAATCGGGATATTTCTGCTCTAGATGATTATCTTCATAACGCAAGATTGTATATTCACCATATTTCTCTAACAGTTGATCGGCCTCTTCTTTTTGCATAAGGGCCCACTCAATAAAGTCGGATAATTCATAGTTCTGTTGAGCAATGGTTAATAGAACCATCTTTGGAATAGCAGGTGCAACAATTGTGGTGTCATTCTGAGCTTGTCTTGCTTGAAGCAATAAATTCTTAGCTAATAAAAGAGCCTCCTCTTTATACTGAAAATGGTATTCCTTTTTTAGGCGTTGCACCAAGATATCTGTTCCTACACTTCCACGCCCCATGCTAGATAAACGACGTTGTATCATGCCCTTTATTTTAGAGAAGGCTGGTAGCGATTGATGTTCCAACACTTTTAGGATATGCCACCCACTAGGTGTTCTAAAAGGAGCGGAGATTTCATTTATCTTTAACGAAAAAGCACGTTGTTCAAATGTTGGAGGAGATTGATGTAAACCGAGAAAAGAAAGAACACCGCCATTAGCAGCAGAGCGCTTATCATCGGAAAATTCTTTAGCGAGTGTTGCAAAATCAGCACCATGCTTAAGTGCTACATACAAAGAGTCCATTGTTTTCTTTTTGGCAGCAAGCACTTGTTCCGATTCGCCATTGCGGATATGTTTAAAAATATGGGCTACCTTCACCTTTCCTACATCCGCTCTTCGGTCGTTCACCTGTATAATATGAAAACCAAAACTGGTACGGATTGGAACACTAATCTCTCCCTTTTTCAAAGCATAAGCAGCATCTTCAAAAGGTTTAACAAGGTCGAGTGCTGTAAAATAGCCTAAAGAACCTCCGTTCTGTGCAACAGATGGGTCTTCAGAAACCTCTTTTGCTACAACGGAAAATTTCTCACCGGCTAATAATCGTTGGCGTGCTTTCTCGGCTCGCAAACGTGCTTGCTCTACTTTTTCTTTTGAATCTGTAGGAGCAACACGAATCAGGATATGAGAAGCAGCAACATTCTCCAATAGTCGGTTATAAACAGTTGTCAGCACAGAGTCTTCTGCACTAACATCGGTTAAGTACGATTTTTTTAATTGATTTCTATAGCTGGTATATTCGCGTTTAAAAGCAGCTGTTGTATCCAGTCTCATCGCTTCAGCAGCAGCTACCTTTAGCTTAAAATTAACAAATAAGTCAACGTAATCTTCTAACGATTTCTTGTCAATTTCATTATTTACATTGTTCTTATTATAAATATATTCAAATTCAGAACGCTGTATATTTTTGTGGTTAATAGTCATAACAATAGGGTCATCTGCCTGCGCAAAGCCCATAAATATAGATCCCATTAGTAGCAATAGCGAAAGAATGTTTCTCTTCATCTTATGTAAATTAATAAAACTTCAATTAGGTATTTATACATCATTATCTAACGACAAAGTTAATCAAAATATTGCTAACATCTAACAGATTAACCCTATTTTATATTTCCTTAGGAACCACCTCTTTTATTCTGGACGGCTATAATTAGGGGCCTCACTGGTGATTGTGATATCGTGAGGATGACTTTCCAAAACGCCTGCATTGGTGATGCGTGTAAATTTAGCAGCATGCAATTGTGTTATTGTGGCAGCTCCACAATATCCCATTCCAGCACGTAATCCACCAACGAGTTGATAAATAACTTCAAACAAGGTGCCTTTGTAAGGAACACGAGCAGCAATCCCCTCTGGAACAAGCTTTTTTACATTCATTTCTCCACTTTGGAAATAGCGATCTTTCGACCCATTTTCCATAGCTTCTAATGAACCCATTCCACGGTATGCTTTAAACTTACGGCCATTAAAAATGATGGTATCACCAGGTGATTCTTCGGTTCCAGCCACCAATGAGCCAATCATAACAGATGTTCCGCCAGCAGCTAAAGCTTTAACCACATCTCCAGAATAACGCAAACCACCATCCGCTATCAAAGGTACATCTGTATCTTTTAATGCAGAATAGACGTCGTAGATGGCTGATAATTGAGGAACACCCACACCAGCTACTATTCGAGTGGTACAGATTGAACCAGGGCCAATGCCCACCTTTACACCATCAGCACCAGCTGCAACAAGAGCTTTTGCGGCAGCAGCAGTAGCAATATTTCCAACAACAATATCCACAGAATGGAAGCGTTTCTTAGCTTCTTTCAACGTTTCAATTACAGCTTTGGAGTGGCCATGTGCAGTATCAATAACAATAGCATCGGCACCGGCATTCACTAACGCTTCTATACGCTCCATCGTATCCTCGGTTACACCCACACCAGCAGCAACCCGTAAACGACCTTTGGCATCTTTACATGACATGGGTTTATCCTTAGCCTTTGTTATATCTTTATAAGTAATTAAGCCGAGTAATTTATTGCTTTCGTCAACAACAGGCAGCTTTTCAATTTTATATTTCTGTAAAATCTGTGCAGCTGTCTCTAGATTAGTAAATTGATTGGTTGTGATTAGATGCTCCTTTGTCATCACATTATCGATAAACCTGCTCATGTCTTTTTCAAACCTTAAGTCACGGTTTGTAACAATACCAACTAAAAAGCCATCATCGTCGATAACAGGGATACCACCTATCTTGTACTCGCTCATCAAGGCTAATGCCTCGGCTACCGTAGAACCTCGTTTGATGGTAATGGGATCGTAGATCATACCATTTTCGGCACGTTTTACAATTGCCACTTGATGTGCTTGCTCCTTGATAGACATGTTTTTGTGAATAACACCAATGCCACCCTCTCTAGCAATAGAGATGGCCATCTTTGCTTCTGTTACTGTGTCCATAGCAGCTGTAACAAAAGGAACTTTAAGAGCAATGTTTCGTGAAAACTTTGTTGTAAGATCTACAACACGTGGAAGGACCTCTGAATAAGCTGGAACAAGAAGAACGTCATCATACGTTAATCCGTCCATAACAATTTTTTCTGCAATAAATGACATAGTGTATTACTTTTAGAATTTATTGCGCACAAAAATAGTTATTTTTTTTCTCTTAAGAGGATAAGTATTCATAAATAAAAAAAATAAAAAAAAAAGACTTGGTCGTTTTGCTTTAAAACGATGCCAAATCTCTTTTTATAAGGTGAATGAACCAGTCTATTAGTTAGCGAGTTCAGATATAAATTTCAGACGGACTAAACGTACTTCATTTTCCGAATAATCATCTCCCAACTCATCCATAGCCTCATCTAGCCGGTCGGTGGTAGACTCTCTAAAATACTCATAAATATCTTCTTGTCGATCTTCATCCAGAATATCATTAATAAAATAATCGATATTCAGTTTTGTTCCAGAATAAACGATGGCTTCAATCTCATCCAACAGTTCACCAAGCTCAAAACCTTTCGCTATCGCTAAATCGTCTAGACTAACCTTTCTATCAATACTTTGAATGATAGAGACCTTTAGTTTCGATTTATTAGCTACTGTACGTACACGAATATCATCGGGACGTTCTATCTCATTCTCGTCACAATGTTTCTTAATGAGTGCACAAAACAATTTTCCATATTTGTTTGCTTTGCCAGCACCCACACCAGGAATATTTTGCAATTCCTCTAATGTTATAGGATAAGCCGTTGCCATTGCATCCAATGAAGGATCTTGAAAAATGACATACGGTGGTACGCCCAGTTTTTTAGCTTGCTGTTTTCTTAAATCTTTCAGCATAGCATATAGTTCTGGGTCAACTGCACCCACACCCATTCCTTGAATAGGAGCGTCCTCTATTTCCTCTTGAAAATCAATATTTTCCTTAATCATAAACTTCACAGGTCTATCTATAAAATCTAATCCTTTTTTTGTTATTTTCAATAGCCCATAGCTCTCTACATTTTTGCTAATATAGCCAGAGATTAGGGCTTGACGAATTACTGCGCTCCAATAGGTTTCATCCTTCTCATCACTATAGCCAAACCATTCAATCGTTTCATGTTTGTGTGCTACAATCTCAGAGGTTTCATTTCCTATTAGGATATCAATAACATAATCCGATTTAAAATTTTCTTTTATATCAATAATAGTATGAAGCAAAGTTAACAACGAGTCTTTGGCAGCAAACTCTTTTGAAGGGTGCAAACAATTATCGCAATTGCCACACGAATCGTGTTTATATTCTTCGCCAAAGTAATGCAATAATAACTTTCTTCTACAAATAGATGATTCAGCATAAGCTGCTGTTTCAAAGAGCAATTGCTTTCCTATTTCCTGTTCTGCTATAGGTTTTCCTTGCATAAACTTCTCCAGTTTCTGCAGATCTTTTATGGTATAGAAAGTGATACATTTTCCCTCACCACCATCTCTACCAGCACGACCAGTTTCTTGATAATAGCCCTCTAGACTTTTAGGTATATCATAATGAATCACAAAACGTACATCTGGTTTATCTATCCCCATACCAAAAGCAATGGTAGCCACAATAACATCCACACGCTCCATCAAGAAATCATCTTGATTAGCTGTCCTCGTAGCCGAGTCCATACCAGCATGATAAGCCCTTGCATTAATACCATTGGCTCGTAATATTTCGGCTAGGCCTTCTACTTTCTTACGACTTAAGCAGTAGATAATACCCGATTTTCCGCTATTCGATTTGATAAATTTAATAATATCCTTGTCTATATCCTTTGTTTTAGGACGTACCTCATAATATAAATTAGGTCGATTGAAAGAAGATTTATACACCTTCGCATCAATCATGCCTAAGTTTTTCTGAATATCGTGTTGTACTTTGGGCGTAGCTGTAGCAGTAAGTGCTATAACAGGCGCCACCCCTATTTCATTGATAATAGGTCTAATTCGTCTATATTCTGGTCTAAAATCGTGTCCCCATTCTGAGATACAATGTGCCTCATCTACGGCATAAAAAGAAACAGATATATTTCGTAAGAAATTTACATTATCCTCTTTTGTAAGAGATTCTGGTGCTACGTAAAGCAGTTTTGTTTTACCAGCTAAGATGTCCGATTTTACTTGCTCTATAGCGCTTTTATTAAGCGAAGAGTTAATAAAATGAGCCACCGCATCGTCATTACTGTAGCCACGCATTGCATCCACCTGATTTTTCATCAGAGCAATAAGTGGAGATATAACAATAGCCGTACCCTCCATCAACAAAGATGGTAGTTGATAGCACAAAGATTTACCGCCACCCGTAGGCATCAGTACAAATATATCATTTCCTTCAAGCAAATCCTTTATAACGACCTCTTGATTCCCCTTAAAAGTATCAAAGCCAAAGAACTTTTTTAATTGCTTCGATAAGTCAACTTTACTACCCATTTTCACTTAGATTTTCTGTAAACCTCAATCGAGCTACCAAACAAAGTTATAAAGATATTATTAATAAGCGGTATATTCTTTTTATTTTTTCCATGATAATATTCATTTATTCTTTGTTTAGCAAGAACTAAGCTATAAACCGTTCCGATTTATCTAGCTGTTTTTTCGCATAATCTAAGGAAACTACAAATGCTGTTACTTCTTGCGAAGGTATCTCAAACATCGCATCGGTCATAATTGTTTCTACAATAGAACGAAGTCCACGTGCACCGAGTTTAAATTCAATGGCTTTATCCACAATAAACTCTAATGTCTCTGGCGCAAAAGTCAGTGTCACCTTATCCATCTCAAACAGTTTAACATACTGTTTTACAATAGAATTTTTAGGTTCTGTAAGGATAGAGCGCAAAGCCACACGGTCTAATGGGTCTAGATAGGTTAGCACTGGTAAACGACCAATAATTTCAGGTATTAAGCCAAAAGACTTCAAATCTTGCGGCATAACATATTGCATAAAATTTGTTCTATCTACCGATGAATGGTCGCGAACATTTTGGTAACCCACCACATGTGTATTCATGCGCTGTGCAATTTTACGTTCAATACCGTCGAAGGCACCACCACAAATAAACAAGATATTTTTTGTGTTTACTGGAATCATTTTTTGGTCAGGATGCTTACGTCCTCCCTGTGGGGGAACATTAACAACAGCGCCCTCTAACAATTTCAATAATCCTTGCTGTACACCTTCACCGCTTACATCACGTGTGATAGATGGGTTATCCCCTTTACGAGCAATCTTATCTATCTCATCAATAAACACGATACCCTGCTCCGCTTTAGCCACATCGTAATCTGCCGCCTGTAAGAGGCGTGTTAAAAGACTTTCGATATCCTCTCCAACGTAGCCAGCTTCCGTTAACACGGTGGCATCCACAATGGTAAAAGGCACTTTTAAGAGCTTAGCAATTGTTTTAGCAAGCAATGTTTTACCCGTACCTGTGCTACCAACCATGATAATATTCGATTTTTCAATCTCCACATCATCTTCTGAGTCTTGTTGCATTAACCGTTTGTAGTGGTTATATACCGCTACAGCAAGAAAACGTTTCGCATTATCTTGTCCAATAACGTATTGATCAACAAATGTCTTAATCTCAATAGGTCGAGGCACTTTTTCTAATTCTAAATCCGATTTAGGCGCATTTTGCTGCACTAGTTCTTCGGATATCTCATATGCACGTTTGGCACAGTCATCACAAATATTAGCATCGATACCTTGTATAAGAAAAGTTACCTCCTCATCCGTTCTACCGCAAAAATTGCATTTTCTTTTTTTTGTTTTTTCCAATTTTTTTCAACTATCGTTATCACTGACTCTATTCTTACTACTATTTCTTCGTAAATATATTATCGATTATTCCATATTCTTTTGCTTCGGCTGAAGTCAACCAGAAGTCACGATCGGAATCGTTCCAGATACGTTCAAAATCGTTATGAGAATGTTCAGCGAGAATGGTGTATAATTCTTTTTTACTCTTAGCCATTTCCCTTGCAGTAATCTCTATATCAGAGGCCTGCGTACCATTAGGAACACCTGTCATAGGTTGATGCATCATGATACGAGAATGTGGTAAGGCCGATCGTTTACCCTCTTTACCTGCAACTAAAAGCACAACGCCCATTGAAGCAGCTAAACCCGTACAGATAGTAGCTACATCACTCGTTACAAATTGCATGGTATCATAAATACCTAATCCAGCATAAACAGATCCTCCAGGAGTATTTAAATAAATGGAGATATCCTTACCCGGTTCCACAGAATCAAGATAAAGCAATTGTGCTTGCAGCGTATTAGCTGTATGCTCATTCACTTCGGTTCCTAAAAAAATAATACGATCCATCATCAAACGCGAAAAAACATCCATTTGTGTCACGTTTAACTGACGTTCCTCTAGGATATATGGATTGATATATCCACCTTGATTATTTACTACATCATCTAAAACCATCCCATTCATTCCTAAATGTTTGGTTGCAAATTTTCTAAAATCACTCATGGTTATTTCTTTATTTATAATAAGTACAAATCGAAAAAGTAGGCTTTTAGCCCCACCTTTTATACATTGAGATTAGCAAAAGTACAAAAGTTTTAGCTCAAGGCCTACTTTCTAGAAAAAAAACCGTAACTAATTATTCAAACATTTTATTGAAATCAGCTACAGCAATAGATTTGTGATTAAGTTTTACCGTATTTTTAAGAGCAGCGGCCAATTTAGACTCTACTGCACGATTTACTAATCCTTCAACGCTTTCTTTCTTACTCAACATCTCCTTGGTATAGTTAGCCAACATATCATCTGGAACATTCATCATACCATATTGTGCAAACTGAGCTCTAGTAGCCTCTTTTGCCATATTTTCAATATCATCTTTCTCCACTTTGATATCGTTAGCTTTCACCAATTGCTCTTTGATAAGGTGCCATGATAACTCCTCTACGCTCTTATCATAGTTTTCAGTAACAAATTCCTCGCCTTTTTCTTCGTTGTTGATAAGCATAATACGTTTCAACAAAGCATCAGGGAATTCAAGTTTACCAATTTTCTCCATTAAGAAGCTTCTAACATCTAGTAAGAACTTATAATCGCTATCTGCAACAAATTGTTGTGCAATAGACGCTTTGATCTTAGCTCTGAAGTCCGCCTCATCTTTCACAACACCTTCGCCAAACACTTGGTCATAGATTTCTTGTGTTAGTTCTCCATCCACGTGACGTGTAATCTCGTTGATTTGGTAACTAAAATCAGATTGTAGGTCAGCAATCATCTCTTTTTTCTCTACTTTTAATAAAGAAGCAATCTCAGCATCGTTGCCACCAAAAGCTTTGCGTGGATTTAATACTAAAACATCATTTACTTTACAATCTGCAAAAGAAGCTTTTTGATCTTCATCTTTCATGTAAGAAGGCATCATAACAGCATCTTCAACCTGCATACCACCCTCTTTAACGTTGCCTGCTTCGTCCAATTCTACCATCAAACCCTTAAGCATATCGTTATCTTGGTAGGTCTCTACCTTTTCGTAGCTACCTGCACGTTGTGTATAATTCTTAACGTGTTGTTCAACAGCATCTTCAGATACTTCAATATCATAATAGTCTATCTCATCTTCAGCAGTGATTTTAGCCTCAAAAGTTGGAGCCAAAGCAAGGTCGAACATGAATTCAAAATCTTCACTATTATCAAAATCAATTACTTGATCTTCTACAGGAAGAGGTTCTCCTAAAATGCTTACTTCATTTTCACGAATATATGCATATACTTTCTCTTGAAGCATCTTGTTTACTTCTTCCGCTAATACAGATTTACCATATTGTTTTTTAACCAAGCCCATAGGAACCATGCCAGGACGAAAACCGGGTACATTTGCTTTCTTACGAAAAGTACGCAAAGATTTTTCCACATTTTCCTGATAATCAGCTTTTTCTACTTTCACTGTTAGTCTAGCACTAACTTTGTCAATGTTTTGTAATGAAACGTTCATTCTGACAATTATTTTTAATTATTACTCTTATTTTCTACTCTAAAAAAAGCACACAAAATTAGTTCTAATCTTTTAATTAGACAATTTAGTGCTTGCAAAACTACTTATTATTAAGCACTTTTAAGTAAGAAGTGGTAAAAAGATGCTGCATTCGCTATATTTCCATACATTTTTTTTAGCAAAAGAGCAAATCTAAGACGTTATTATAACCCTAAATGATAACTTTTAGTATAAAAAGATTAACTTAGCGAAAATTTATAGAATGAGACACACATGAATACTGAAAAATTCAAATTAGAATTTGCGTTGAGTGGAACCTCTAAGCAGATTATCTGGAATACTATCAGTACTGCAACAGGACTTTCCAATTGGTTCTCAGAAGAGGTAATCATCCAAGCAAACCACTTCACTTTTATATGGGGAGAAACAGAGAGGCGAACAGCCGAGCTAATCCAGTTGCAAAAATATAGTTACGTACGCTTTCATTGGACAGACGATGAGGATGACACGGCCTATTTTGAAATAAAAATGACACACAATGAATTAACCGATCATTTTGTTTTGGAAATTACAGATTATGCTGAAAGAAGCGAGAAAGAGGAGATGATAGAGATTTGGAACGCACAAATAGAATCTTTGCGAAGAACCTACGGTATGTAAATTTATAAAAATAACAAAATACTACCAAGCATCTGCTTTTTTTATACTATTTTTGTAGCCATATAGCTTAATTCCATAAGGCAACAATGCGTCCAGTAAAAAAAATAGATTTATTCATACTTAAGAGTTTTTTTCAGCTCTTTATAGGCACCTTTTTTATCTGCCTATTTATCTTTATGATGCAATTTCTGTGGCGATTTGTTGATGATTTAGTAGGCAAAGGCCTAGACATCAACATCATGGCACAATTTTTCTTTTACTCTGCACTCTCCTTAGTCCCCCTTTCGCTACCCCTTGCCGTTCTTTTAGCTTCCCTCATCACCTTTGGTAATTTTGGCGAACGCTACGAACTACTAGCCATGAAAGCAGCAGGCATCCCATTAACACGCATCATGCGACCGCTCATTGTCTTTTGTTTCCTCATCTCCGGCATATCCTTCTACTTTCAAAACATAATTGCACCACAAGCACAAGTGAAGCTCTACACCCTACTGATCTCGATGCGACAGAAATCACCCGAGCTAGACATACCAGAGGGCTCCTTTTATGGAGAGATTGAGGGATTCAACATCTACATCAACAAGAAGAATAGAGACACAGGAATGATGTATGGCATGATTATTTACGACCTGTCGCAAGGATTTAGTCGCACCAATATAATCGTAGCCGACTCTGGTCACTTGGAGATGTCGCCCACAAAGAAATTTCTTTTGCTAAAGCTCTACTCCGGAGAGCAATTTGAGAACCTCAAAGAGCAAAGTGCTTCCACTAAAAATGTTCCCTACCGACGAGAGTCCTTCAGCGAGAAGCAAGTTATTATCGATTTTGATGCCGCCTTTAGCATGGTAGATGGCGGCTTTTTAAATAACCAATCGGTTAGTAAAAACATTTTCCAACTACAAAGTTCCATCGATTCTATGCGAGTAAGAGGAGACAGCATTGGACATGCCTATTACGTTCAAGCAAAACGGTATGATTACAAAACCCCTATTCTAAAGAAGGAACCCATAACCAAAGGGCCAAACGCTGGTAAAGAAAAGCCAGTAGCCGAAAAAGACACCACCCTATTGGGTGCAATCAACACAGACAGCATCTATTTAGCCAGTACACTTAGTACCAAGAAGACCCTAATAGCCAGTACCTATTCGAGCATCTCTAGCATGCAAAACAATTGGAAATTCAAAAGTATCAGTGTTAATGAAACCGACAAGCAGATACGTAGACATAGCACCGAATGGCATAAAAAAATTACCACCTCGCTTGCTTGTCTCATCTTCTTCTTTATTGGTGCCCCCTTAGGAGGAATCATCCGAAAAGGAGGAATTGGTATGCCTGTTGTTGTATCCGTACTTATTTTTATTGTCTATTATATCATAGACAATACAGGCTATAAAATGGCAAGAGATGGCAACACAGCAGTCTTTGCAGGCATGTGGATTAGTTCAGCTATCTTAGCACCAACCGGTTTGTTCCTTACCTATAAATCGAACAAAGATGCGGTTGTCTTTAACCTAGGTGCAGTCACCAACCTCCTAAAAGTGATTTTAGGTATCCGGTTAAATCGACATATAGCGGTTAAAGAGGTGGTTATAGAAGACCCCGACTACACCGCTATTGACCAACAATTAACCGCGCTGAGCACTAATTGCATGCTCTACCACAAGAAGCATAAGCTACGTTCAGCACCCAACTACATACGAACATGGAAACAAAGCGAGCGCGATAGTGCGGTAGAGCAGATTGATGAACAGTTAGAAGCCATTGTAGAACAATTATCACAAAGTCGGAATGCAGCCATCATAGCTGCAACTAACGAACTGCCCATCCTCTCTACAGCAGCACATAAGAGTCCATTAAAAGGTACTACATTGAACCTGATAGCCGCTCTTCTATTACCTGTTGGAGCACTACTCTTTCTACGCATTTGGATGTTTAGGATACGCTTAAAAAACGATTTACAGCAAGTAATAGCAACTAGCAAAAAGATACAATTACTCATAGAGAATAAAAACTTCTACTAAAATATATAAATATGGAAGATATCAAATTGAATAAAATCGAAGAAGCACTTACAGATATCCGTGAGGGTAAATTTGTAATTGTAGTAGACGATGAAGACCGAGAGAATGAAGGCGATTTTATCATTGCAGCTGAGAAAATAACCCCAGAGAAAGTCAACTTCATGCTCACCGAAGGACGCGGCGTACTTTGTGCACCCATCACAGAGGAGAGATGTCAAGAGTTGGAACTAGAGATGCAGGTAAACACCAACACCTCTATTTACGAAACACCTTTTACCGTTACCGTAGATATGTTGAAAGACTGTACTACAGGTGTATCGATGCACGATAGAGCCATGACCATTCTTGCCCTTGCCGACCCAGCAACCAAACCATCCGATTTAGGACGCCCAGGGCATGTTAGCCCATTACGCGCCAAGAGCAGAGGTGTACTTCGTCGCTCTGGACATACAGAAGCAGCAGTCGATTTAGCACGTTTAGCAGGATTGAATCCAGCGGGTGCACTTATTGAGATTATCAATGAAGATGGTACCATGGCTCGCCTTCCTGAACTGATGAAAGTAAGTAAGAAGTTTGGTATTAAGATTGTTTCCATCAAAGACCTTATTGCCTATCGTTTACGCATAGAGTCGACCGTAGAAAAAGGTGAAGAGGTAGATATGCCCACAGACCATGGCCACTTCCGTTTAATCCCTTTCCGTCAAAAATCAAATGGCTTAGAACATGTAGCCCTTATCAAAGGAACATGGGAAAAAGAGGAACCCATCTTAGTACGTGTTCACTCCTCCTGCATGACGGGAGATATTTTCGCCTCTAGACGATGCGACTGTGGCGACCAACTACATAAAGCCATGGAAATGGTGAATAAAGCTGGAAAAGGCGTTGTTCTTTACATGAATCAAGAGGGCCGTGGCATTGGTTTAATGAACAAGATTAAAGCCTACAAATTACAAGAAGAGGGACTAGACACCGTAGATGCCAACGTGCACTTAGGTTTTGATCCAGACGAAAGAGATTATGGCGTAGGTGCACAGATTCTACATCAACTAGGTGTACAGAAGATGCGTTTATTAACCAATAATCCAGTAAAACGAATTGGCTTAGAATCGTATGGTCTAGAGATAACCGAGAATGTAAGTATTGAAATAGAACCAAATGAAACGAATAGTCGCTATTTGCATACCAAAAAAGAACGTATGGGACATACCCTTCATTTCAACAAATAGCAAAAAAACATACGAGATGTAGTACCAAAAAATTATATTTATGAATCAATTGTCAGAACGTTTACGTAGCCTTTCCATCTCGCAGACATTGGCCATGTCTCAGCGAAGTAGTGAATTAAAAGCCAAAGGTGTAGATGTTATTAATTTAAGTGTAGGAGAGCCAGATTTCAACACACCTGAGCACATCAAAGAAGCAGCTAAACAAGCTATTGATGATAATTTTTCACACTATACACCAGTGGCAGGATATCTATCCTTGCGCCAAGCCATTGCTAAGAAGCTAGAGGTAGAGAACCAGTTAAGCTATTCTCCAGAACAAATCACCTGCGCCAATGGTGCAAAACAGAGTGTTTGCAATGTGATGATGGCACTAGTGAATAAAGGCGATGAGGTAATTATTCCAGCCCCCTATTGGGTGAGCTATCCAGAGATGGTTAAACTGGCAGAGGGAACCCCAGTAATCATCTCTACAGGCATAGAGCATGATTTTAAAATTACTCCAGCGCAACTAGAAGCAGCTATTACACCTCGTACAAAAGCACTTATCCTTTGCTCTCCATCTAATCCAACAGGAGCCGTTTATTCGCAAAAAGAGTTAGCTGCATTAGCCGTTATTATTGAGAAACATCCAAACTTGATAGTAGTAGCAGATGAGATTTATGAGCATATCAACTACATTGGTAAACATCAGAGTATAGCACAGTTTCCCGCTATAAAAGAGCGTGTTGCCATCATCAATGGAGTATCTAAAGCCTATGCAATGACCGGTTGGCGTTTAGGTTTTCTAGCGGGTCCACAATGGTTAGTCAGTGCATGCAACAAGCTACAAGGCCAGTACACCTCTGGTCCCTCTTCTGTTTCCCAAAAAGCAGCAGAAGCAGCTTATACGAGTTCACAAGCACCTGTCCAAGAGATGTGCGCTGCCTTTGAGCGTAGACGCAAACTCATTATATCACTTGCTAAAGAGATTCCAGGTTTTGAGCTCAGCATACCAGAAGGTGCTTTTTACATCTTCCCTAAATGTGATGCTTACTTTGGCAAAAAAGCTGGAGACACCTGCATTAATGACTCCTCCGACCTAGCACTCTATCTACTAGACCAAGCCCATGTAGCTTGTGTAGCAGGTTCCGCTTTTGGCGCACCAGAATGTATCCGAATCAGTTATGCCACTTCAGATGAGAATATCACAGAAGCCATGAAACGCATAAAAGAAGTAGTAAAGAACATCAACTAATTTTTTTATACATATACAGTAAAGAAGCATAGTTATCCATAGCGATAGCTATGCTTTTTTATTAAAAAAAGTTACCTTTGGGCTACTTAAAGCGCGCTAAAATGAATACATCATTTAATTTATTACAAGAGGAGATTAAGAAATGCACCAAATGTGAACTCTGCAAAACACGGACCAATGTAGTAGCTGGTTCAGGTAATCCACAAGCAAAGATAATGCTTATTGGAGAGGGGCCAGGCTATTATGAAGATCAAAAAGGGGTTGCTTTTATTGGAAAGTCGGGACAATTATTAGATAAGATATTGGCCGCATGCGGCTTTACGCGGGAGGAACATCTCTTTATTAGTAACATCGTAAAATGTCGCCCACCAGAGAATAGAGACCCAACGCCAGCAGAAAGAGAGGCCTGTCTTCCCTATCTCCTACAACAAATAGAGCTTATCCACCCCACCATTATAATTCTTTTGGGTGCCACAGCCTTAAAGGGACTCATCGACCCTCGGGCACGCATCACCAAAGAACGCGGAGAATGGAGAACATGGCACCATTATTTAGTTATGCCAACCTACCATCCATCGGCTCTACTACGTAACCCATCCCTTAAACGCCCCGCTTGGGAAGATTTCAAAAAAGTAGTAGCAAAATATCGTGAGTTAGTAGACCCCGACCATTTTTCTGCCCACTGTTGAAGTTACATCTTTGTTCCGTTTTTATAAAAAAAATAGAGCTACTCACTATAAGATGGCATTAACACATACAAAAAACAATAAAAAAAGGCCAGATAATTCTCTTATTCCTCTCTACTAAGTACCTTTAGGGTAAGAAAGAAGCAAAAAGATATGATAGAAAAAGAAACCACTAGAAACGATTATTTAGAACGCATCAATATAGTTAGAGACTATATCAGCAATCACCTAAGCGAAGAGATCGATCTTAAATCATTAGCTAACTTGGCTAATTTCTCACCGTTTCATTTTCACCGAATAGCCAAAGCCCTATTGGGTGAATCCATTGGTTCCTATGTAGGCCGATTAAGAATAGAAGCCGCTGCTCGTCTCTTACGCTACACCAATGAGGATATCACAGATATTGCCTATACAGTTGGTTATCAAACACGTAACTCCTTTTCTAGGTCGTTCACAAAATGTTTTGGCATAACCCCAAGTGACTATCGGAAAAAGAAAAACAATTTTATTGCTCCCACCACCAAACGAGAATTTCCAATTCAACTAGAGGAACCAAGAATTGTAAAGATAGCACCTAAGAATTTGATTTACCTACATCTTTCGGGTAACTATGAAGAGGTTGATTATGCTGCAGCATGGCAACAGCTATGGGATTTTGTAGAAGAGGAAAAAATAGAAAAAACAGCGATTGAACAACTGGCCTTTTTTCATGACGATCCACATATCACCGACCTTAAAAAACTCCGCACAGACGTATGTCTTTCGGTACCTCATCCTGTTGCAGCTAAAAGGGCCATTGGCTTTAAACACTTTCAAGGAGGGAAATATGCGGTGTTTACCCACCTTGGTTTGTCGAAGTTATTAGAAAAAGAATACGATGGCATTTATCTCGACTGGTTTATCCGAAGTGGAGAACAGCTAGGAGATACCCTCTGCTTTGAAAAATGCTACAACACCCCCACCAACACTTCGCAAGAAAAGCTTAAAACCGAGATTTATATTTCCATAAAATAGCCGATACCAACTAGCACCAGCTATTTTAAGTCTATGGTAGTCCCAGCTCCAAAAGAGGTTATACCTATTTAAGCATATTGAGAAGAACCGTTTGAGCCGATACTACGCGGTTGGCTGCTTCCTCAATGACCAGCGATTTAGGCGAATCAATCACCTCATCACTAACAATCATATTTCTACGCACTGGCAGACAATGCATAAAATAAGCCGCATTGGTTAATGCCATCTTAGGAGCATCCACACACCACGATCTATCGGTAGAAAGCACTTCTCCGTAATGCGAATCATTAAAAGCAGACCAGTTCTTAGCATAAATAAAATCGGCATCTTTAAACGCTTCCTCTTGGTTGTTGGTCACCCTAGCTCCTGCTGTAAACTCCTCCGACAATTCATACCCAACGGGGTGCGTAATCACCACATCATAATCCATGGCAACGCTCCATTGTGCAAACGAGTTAGCCACCGCTTGCGGCAAAGCCTTTGGATGCGGAGCCCAAGTGAGCACCACTTTAGGACGTGCGGTCTTCTTATATTGCTCCACGGTAATCATATCGGCAAACGATTGTAATGGATGAAGCGTAGCAGCCTCCATACTTATCACCGGTTTACCAGCATATTGAATAAACTGATGTAAAATTTTCTCACTATAATCCTCCGTCTTAGAAGAGAGAGAAGCAAAGCTACGCACGGCAATAATATCACAATAAGCGCCCATCACGGGGATAGCCTCCAATAGATGCTCCGGCTTATCGCCATCCATCACCACACCAACCTCGGTTTCCAGTTTCCAAGCCCCTTGATTCACATCGAGCACCATCACATGCATACCCAAATTAAGAGCCGCTTTTTGAGTGCTCAGTCGAGTGCGCAGACTAGAGTTAAAGAAAATCATTAAGAGCGTTTTATTTTTTCCCAGCGTATCCCATTTATAGGGGTCCTGTTTTATCTCTTTCGCTTGCGCTAGCCAGGTAGACAAAACATCCACATCGTGTATCGATTCAAATTTCTTCATCTTATTCTTCTATTAATTTTTCTTCAGCCACTAGGAAACGATCAAAATCGAAAGCCTGTAGCACCTCTTCAAACAGTTGTTTAATGGGTCCATTACAAAGATTGCCCATACTACCCTCGTGGGTATGATGAATGGCATAGTTAGGGGTAAATTTGCCCGATTCTATCTCTAATCCCACCCTCTTATAAGCCGTACGAAAAGGAACACCAGTCAACACTAATTTATTTACCTCCTCCACACTAAAGGCAAAGAGATATCGAGGATCGGACATCACCTCTTTATTCACAATAATCTCTTGGAGCATCACCGTAGACATCTTTAAGATCTCTTTCATCTGTTGCAAAGCTGGGAAAAGAGATTCTTTTAAAAGTTGTAAGTCTCGGTTATACCCTAATGGCAAGTTATTGGTGAGCATAGAGATAGTGTTAGGCAAAGCCTGAATGGTATTACATTTACCACGCACCAGCTCCCACACATCGGGATTCTTTTTATGTGGCATAATGCTAGAACCCGTTGTAAACTCGTCGGGATACTTAATAAACCCAAAGTTCTGACTCATAAACAAACAGTTGTCGTGTGCAAAACGTGCCAAGGTAGAGGCCAGATTAGCCAAAGCCATAGCCGTAATTTTCTCACATTTTCCGCGTCCCATCTGTGCATAAATCACATTATAGTTCAGTGCATCGAAGCCCAACAGCTCCGTGGTTAACGTACGATTTAGTGGAAAAGAGGAGCCATATCCAGCTGCAGAGCCCAAAGGATTTTTGTTACATATCTTATAAGCCGACAAGAGTAGTTGACAGTCGTCTACCAAGCTCTCCGCAAAAGCGCCCAACCAGAGTCCAACAGAAGAGGGCATAGCCACTTGTAGATGGGTATAACCAGGTATTAACACCTCCTTATGCCGATCAGATAACTCCTGCAATAGGTTGAAAAAGGGTTTTACTAATTCGATAATCTCATATAATTCGCGTCGCAAAAAGATTTTTAAATCCACTAGCACCTGGTCGTTTCTAGAGCGTCCACTGTGGATTTTTGCACCAGCGTTGCCCACCATCTTGGTCAACTGGAATTCAATCTGAGAATGAATATCTTCCATTCCCTCCTCCATCACAAAACGACCCGCTTCAATCTCCTTATAGATGCTCTTCAAGCCCTTCTGTACAACCTCTAGTTCCTTTGCAGTCAACAAGTCAATGCTTTCTAGCATCCGTGTATGTGCTAAGGAGCCCAACACATCCGCTTTGGCTAAGACCAGATCCATTTGCTGGTCGTTGCCAATAGTAAACTTCTCTACTTGCGCATTTATATCAATCGATTTCTTCCACAGTTTCATATTTCTTTTTTTTTGCGTTCCACACTAAAATCTGTTTTTCTCCGGTTACTCCGCTAGTAGATAACCGTCTAGAATAGTCACATAGCGGTCTATTCCATCTTCTATCTCTTGGAGCTCAATATATTCATTAGCAGTATGCGATCGCATAGAATCGCCCACTCCCATCTTCACACTAGGACAGGTAAGAAGAGCTTGGTCCGACAGCGTAGTAGAGCCAAATGTTTTGGCACCATTCTTTTCACACAGCTCCACAAAGGGATGCGTTGCAGCTATCTGCGAGGCAGACAAGCGAGTAGAACGTGGCGTAACCTCACTCTTCAGATGTGCTTGGATAATCGCTAAGATCTCTTCGTTCGTATAGCAACCATTACTACGTACATCCACCGTAAAACAACATTTATCTGGCACCACGTTGTGCTGACTGCCAGCAGCAATAATGGTAACACTCATTTTCACTTCGCCCAGTAGGTCGGACACTTTTGGAAAACGATAGCTAGCTAGCCAGTTCAAATCATCTAATGCCAAGTAGATTGGATTAACCGTATTGGAATGTGCAGCATGACCAGAGACACCCGTTGTTTGACAGTCGAGTACCATCAATCCACGTTCTGCAATAGCAACATCCATCTTGGTTGGTTCACCTATAATAGCCAAGTCGATAGTTGGCAAGAGTGGGGAAATAGCACGAATGCCCTTTTCTCCACCAATCTCCTCCTCTGCGCTGAGTAGCAAACAGAGGTTATACTTCATCTTATTAGCAAAATAGAAATGATCAAAGGTGGCTATTAAAGAAACCACACTAGCTCCAGCATCGTTACTACCTAAGCCATGCAGCTTCCCCTGCTCCACAAGTGGATGAAACGGATCTATTGAATACCCTTTTTCTTGCACGGTATCGTGATGAGAGCAGAGTAACAGGGTAGGTTTTTGTGCATCAAAATAGTAATTGAACACCCACACATTATTGTAAAAGCGGTTCACTAAATAGCCCTTATCCGAGAAATAGGTCGCTAATAATTTGGCTGTTTTTTCCTCCTTACCACTGTAGGAAGGTAGTGCAATCATCTTTTGAAGTAAATCTATATATATCTCTTTGTTCATCATCACTTGGTTATGCATCGTTTTATTCTATTATTGTTCCGTTTCCATTTATTCCATCCCCAATCGTTACCGAATTCACCCCCTGTTGAATGGCATCAAAAGCATTCTCTATTTTGGGAAGCATCCCTTCAAATATAACAGATTTTGCCTTTAATTGTTGATAACTTTGGTAATCCATTTTTTTAATTACACTCTCTGGATTATCCACATCTCGCAAAACCCCTTTTTTCTCCAACACATAGACCAGTTGCACGCAATAGCGTTTACTCAAAGCAACCGCCACACATTGTGCAATGGTATCTGCATTTGTATTCAAGAGTTCGCCAGCAGCACTACTTGTGATGGGAGCCACCACAACACTATAGCCGGCATGCAATAAGAGGTCAAAACCATCCACAGCCACCTCGTGCGGCAATACATCGCCCACATAACCATAGTCAATGGCCTTAACCGGTCGTTTCTGTGCAGGGATCAGTGCACCATCCACACCAGACACGCCCCATGCTCTATTGCCCAAGGCCTGCAACTGACTCACCACCATTTTGTTGATCAGGCCAGCATAGACCGACGTAACCACCTTTATAGATGCTGCATCGGTCACTCGTCTACCCTCCACCATCTGCGTGGGTATCCCCAAGTCGGCAGCCACTTTAGTCGCTACTTTTCCCCCACCATGCACCAATATTTTTTTACACTTTAAAGCGGTAAAATCCTTTAAAAGGCGCGTCAGCAATGCAGGGTTATCTACTATATTTCCACCAATCTTTACAACAACTAGTTCTTCCATTCCTGTAGTACTTTTTTAAATGCAGCTAAAAAGAGATCGCAGGTTGCGCGCGTAATGGTCAGCGAGGGTAACAGACGGATTAAATGACAATCGGCTGCAGCACCTACAAAGAGATGCTCCTCATGGAGCAGTTTCAACCGAATAGGTTTAGCGGGTTGATTTAAAACAACACCAATCATTAAGCCACGTCCTCTCACCTCTACAATAAGATCGGAATCCATCGCTTTTAGAGCTTGTATCAAATAATCGCCCTGTATCTTTGCATTCTCCATTAAACGTTTTTCTACCATATCATCCACAACTGCCAAGGCAGCTTGACAAGCCAGATGATTGCCACCAAAAGTGGTGCCCAACATACCATATTTAGCCACAAACTGCGGTGCAATGAGCAGCGCACCTATTGGAAAACCATTACCAATACCTTTAGCCATCGTATAGATATCAGCTTTAACACCACTATGGTCGAGTGCGAAATAATCGCCTGTTCTTCCGCAACCACATTGCACACAATCGGCAATCATTGCCGCATTATGCGCAGTGCAGAGTGTACGGATAGTAGATAGAAAAGCTGGAGTAGCCACTTTTACGCCACCCACACCTTGAATAGCCTCCACAATAACAGAAGAGACCTCTTCTTGTTGAAAAACCTCTTTTAGTTTTTCAGAATCGTTGTAAGGTACAAAAATAATATGGTCTGTTTGGTTAACAGGAGCCACAATTTTTGGATTATCGGTAGCACTCACCGCCAACGAGGTTCTACCATGAAAGGCATCGGTAAAAGCAATCACTCGTTTCTTACCATTATGGAAGGATGCCAATTTCAATGCATTTTCATTCGCTTCGGCACCACTATTACACATAAAAAGAGAATAATCGGTCTTACCCGATAGCTGCGTGAGCTTCTCTGCCAACAACTGCTGTGCAGGTATCTTTATCGAATTGGAATAGAACCCAATGAGTTGCAGCTGTTTTTGTAGATAATCTACATATCTTTTTGCAGTATGTCCAATGGAGATCACTGCATGTCCACCATACATATCGGTGTAGGTGTTATTCTTATCGTCCCATAAAGTCATGCCCTCTGCTTTGACAATGGTTATATCGTTTATGGGGTATACATCAAATGTTTTCATGGCTAAAATGCTACTGGTTTTAATCGTAATCCGCTCTTTAGTTCCCAACCAAAGATTCTATTCATATTCTCAACAGCCTGTCCCGCTGCCCCTTTCAAGAGATTGTCAATCACCACAGTAATCAAGAGGTATCCATCATGTTTCTCCGCCTGTACTAACGCCTTATTGGTGTTCACCACTTGTTTCAAGTTAATGGGTTGCTGCGCAACAAAGGTAAAGGGGGAGTTGGCATAACAAGCCGTATAAAGAGCAACGGCCTGCTCCTCAGAGAGCGTTGTTTTGGTATGGATAGTAGCAATAATTCCGCGTGGAAAATCGCCGCGATAGGGAATAAAATTAAGCTCTTTTGAGAAAGAGGGTTGTAGTCGCACTACACTCTCTCTAATCTCGGATAGATGTTGATGAGAGAAATTCTTATAGGTAGATAGGTTATTAGTACGCCAAGAGAAGTGGGTAGTAGGCGAAAGCGACTGTCCCGCACCTGTTGAACCAGTCACCGCAGTGATATGTACATCCTGTACCAATAAGCCCTGTTGTGCTAGGGGTAAGATGCCCTGTTGAATGGCCGTGGCAAAGCAGCCAGGATTGGCCACATTCTTACAAGTCAAGACATCTGCGGCAAAGAAATCGCTCAAGCCATAGGCAAACGAACGATTACCCAGCGTAGCATCCTTGTGGAGACGGAAATCGTTTCCTAAATCGATCACAACAGTAGAATCGGGAACCGGATGAGCAGTAAAAAAGGCCAGTGATTTACCATGTCCACTACATAGAAAAAGTACATCCACCGTTACATCCACCTCTTTAGAGAAGCAGAGCTCACTCTCTCCAAACAGATCTTGATGTACCGCCCAGAGCGGTTCACCAAAATGACTATTACTTTGTGCAAACGCCAGCTCTACGTTGGGGTGCAACAGCAACAATCGGCACATCTCACCTCCCACATAGCCTGCAGCACCCACTATACCAGCCCTAATCATGATTAATCGTGGTAAATATTTTATTACTCAGTCCCAATATCTTACCAAAGCCTATGGCATCTTGCCCGGTAAAGGCCTTGTTCATCTCTCCATACGAGCCAAAGGCATCATCCATCAAATCGTGTGGCGATTTCACCCCAATCACATCAAAACGATAGGGCATTAAGCGTACCAATACATCTCCCGATACATACTGTTGACTAGAGAGTAACATCTGCTCAATATCTCGCATCACAGGGTCAAAATAATTGCCCTCGTGCAGAGAGTTACAATAGAAATTAGAGATATTCTCCTTCCAGAAGAGTTGCCATTTAGAGAGGGTATGTTTTTCTAGTAGATGATGTGCTTTGATAATCACCATAGGAGCAGCTGCTTCAAAGCCTACACGCCCCTTTATACCAATGATGGTGTCGCCCACATGCATTCCACGCCCCACAGCATATGCTCCTGCAACGCTCTGCAACTGTTGAATGGCTGCCACAGCATCGTATGGGGCTCCATCAATAGCCGTTAGTTCGCCCTTGGTAAAAGTTAAGGTAACCGTACAGGCCTCCTCCTCTTTCTTGGTACAATGCGTTGGATAGGCCTCCTCAGGAAGTGCTTCCAACGAATGCAATGTCTCCTTTCCACCTATTGAAGTACCCCATAGACCTTTATTGATAGAATATTCCGCTTTTTTGAAATCCATATGAATACCATTCTCTCGAAGATAGTTTATCTCCTGCTCACGCGATAGATTCTTCTCACGAATCAATGCAATCACCTCAACTTTGGGAGCAACGATAGAGAAAATCATATCGAAACGTATCTGGTCATTACCCGCCCCGGTGCTACCATGGCAGATATAATCGGC
>Ga0172378_10000549_pt1 | contig 33267 bp, 39 predicted proteins | sample GrowelOW332metaG_FD_119755 | JGI IMG/M metagenome (GOLD analysis project Ga0172378, IMG submission 119755) | Groundwater microbial communities from an aquifer near a municipal landfill in Southern Ontario, Canada - Pumphouse #3_1 metaG | ecosystem: Environmental > Aquatic > Deep subsurface >...
ACTATACTGGAATAACTAGATTTTCTGATTGGTGTATCTATATAACTCCGTCTCGTAAATTCTATTAGAATTATATATTATATTGATGATAGATAGAAATACAAATAAATTTTTGAAAGGATGGATTAAATATGAAGGAATTAGATATATCAGAAAGAGATTCTAAATTTGATTTCTCATTATTTTCGGCAAAAATAGGAGATATTATTAAAGACAAGCATGGTGTAGATTATATAGTTTTAGGATTGCGTCAATTACTTACACCAGAACATAGTTGGCGCAAGTATATAAGTCTTTTTGTGTCTGAAGAGCTAACATTGGATGACACTAACGAATTGAACAATATTATGGTTTTAGAAAAAATAATAAATGATCAGCCAATTCAGGATAACTTCTTAACTGAAGAGCAGCATAAGCTTTACAAATTGCTTTGGTCTATGCAAAAAGTATTAGTTGAAAGAATAGATCATGATAGTACAAGTAGTGTTATACTATTTGAAGCAAGCGTCACTGGATTGGCTAATAGAGAGGAGGGTTGAAATGGAAAATAAATATGTGCATACAAATGGGTTTAATCTAAAAGAGATTGTCAATGCTAAATATGGAGATCAATTTGATTCTGTTGGCAAAAGATTCGCATTATTTAGTGTAGATTATTTTAATGCAGGAGTTTCTGCCGATTTTGTAGATTTTGCAGAGCTTGAAAAACACGAAGAATTGTTAAAGCTATTTTGGCTGCTGAAAGATTTATCCGAGAATAATGATAGAGTTCGATGTATTGGCCAAGAAGGAACGGTGGACATAGGAATATTTTCTGAAATAAGTCGTAAATATGTTTCTATATTAAGGCGCTTAACAACAAATTTTATAACAAGCTTGGAAGATGCTCATATACAGCATATACATGTCCAATTTAAATACGAAAAAAGTATTGAAACTAATTACTAGGAGGAATTTATAATGGCAATGGAAAACAAATTAAAAAATGTGGTTATGCGTTACAACAAAGAAACTGGTGAATATACACCGCCTAAGAAAGCAAAGAAGAGCTATCTGATTTTGGTTACTTTTAACAAAACAGAGGATGGGGAAAGAGATTGGCAATGGATTGAAGGGCGAGAAGAAGCATTAGAACATTTGATCGAACAGATGGAAACATATGATCTATTGGCAACACAGGTAATGTCCGAAACTCAATCTCCAGATAGAGCTGTTACAGCCTATTCTTTTATCAGATTTTGTATTGAATCTGAAAAGGTTCCTGTAGCACTTCTTGAAAAACATGATATGGATTTAGATCTATTCATGGAATTTATGGAAAACAGCTATTCTGAAAAGGATAAGGATGAATTAGAATCCTTATATAAAGAAGATATGGAACAATAAAACGGGGGTCGAGCTATGATAAACAATAAAATGCATGGTCAGAAAAAACAGCAACGAGGAGCTATGTTCTTTGATCAATTTGTCAGAGATTATGGGGAAGACTTTATTAGTAAAGTTCCTCCACTTACGATAGCAAAAAAGTCTCATATGTTTTTCAGAGATATTGCTATGGGAAACATAGATCTAAAAAAATATGGAAAGTATTTTTCTCCGCAGTTTGTAGATTTAATGGAGAAGGAAGCTTTTAAAAAGAGATTTTATTATGGTACCCATGTGAATGGATTATCTCTTACATTGCAATATTTGCCGCAAAATGCACAGCATCCTCTTTTCAATGTAATAGAAAAAGAGGATAGATATTCTCTTGCGGCATATGATATTATAGATGAGGGATTGAGATATATCCTTAATAGCGGTGATCTTAACCATATTCTGACAATGGTTAATAATATTAAGCCATATAAATATTCACTATAGGCTTAACAATAAAATAAAGGGATGGTTAACGTACTATCCCTTTATTTTTTTATAAAGGAGGAGATTGCGATGAACTGCTTATACTCTTTTCGTAAATATAGAGGAAACACATCACCTATATTTACGAATAAAACAAAGAACCAAACTCCCTAAAAGAGCGCATAAAAACTTTTTACAAAGATTTATAAAAAAAGGAATGGATATCAAAACAGTAAAACAGAAAAATCGCGATTTATATTACTATCTAATGAGTATTTCTAAACCGGGATATTTTCTAAGAGTATTAGATATTTATATCTTGGTATCATCCAATAATGGTAGAGGTGTTACCATATTGAAAATACCGAGGGAATGTAGAGGTGGATTTAATGGACATAAGCGAATTAATAAAAATCCGAAATTTTTGCAAAGCTGTTACTGTGAAGAAACTTGTAAAGGATGCAGGATCGCCTAAGATAGATGATCAAGGTAATTATGTATATATACAGGAAGCTCCGGCAATGGTAATTATGCTTGATAACGAACATTCTGTAGAAGAGGAAATACATCCAGCAATATGGGATGATAATAACCAGCTGCTTTATTTCTATACAACAAACGTAACCACTTCCATGTCATTGATGGCAGGAACTGATGCAGTGCAGCTTCCAATCATTCTAAATATAGCTGATTATACAGAAATCCAAAGGATCAGAGTTATTTTGAATAAAGATGCTTTTGAAAAATATTCTGAACTGCTTAAAGATAAAACAAAGTATGACGCGGTTATGGCTGATAAGACTTTGCTGTCTGTACAGGATCAAATCAATGATCTTAAAGTGAAAAATATTTATAATAGGTTTTTCGGAGCTACGAATATTACTGAAAATCTTATTAATAACAGGCCGCCAGAGCAAACAGATTTTAGTGGAACGTATGAAGATAAAAATAATCTATTTAGGAAATAAATTATCTTTGGTGAAATTTTACCAAAGGTAAACATAAAAATAAGCATATATTATAAATATGAGATTCAGCAGGATAATGTTTATGGCTGGACAAATCAATTAAAGGGGTAATGAAAATGATTAACAACACTTTCGGTAATGGTCTTTACGGAGCCGGTTCCGCTCCACAGAACATGATGCAGTATGCACAGGAAGCTCCGCAGCAATTTGCAATGAACCAGTTGCTAACTGCGGACGAACAAGATTTACTTAGAGCTGAAAAGCCTGAGTTTAGTGGTAAGCTTAGTAAAAAGGAATATTTACGTGCGATTTGCACGCATAAAGATGTACGAAACGGAAACTTTTCTTTGGCATATGATCGTGAACATGATATTCATACCTGCTCTATTTGCGGTGAAAGTTTTCATCTTATTGATCTGGATGCTTACAGCCCTGAACAGATTACTCAGGTTTGTGCGGATTTCAATGATGTATTCCAGAGTATCAAAACATTGTACGGCGGAATTCCTACGGAAGCTGGTAGGGACTTGTATATGATTGGTGGGTATATTAAGAAATTCCCATTGATGTTTGAATATGCAGCAAATTATTTCCGTAAGGCAAATATGTCTGGATCTGGTTTACAACGTACTGGAACTGGAAATCAGCAGCAAGCAATGCAAATGTTTAGTGCGCTCATGAGTCCTTCATTTGTACCGGGTCCTGCGGTTGCTCCTGGTGGAGTAAATCCGGCTCAGCAATTGTGGAATCCACAGCAGAGTTGGAATCAACAGCAAAGTTGGAATCAACAAGCTCAGGCTCCAGCCCCTAACGCAGCATGGGCTCCTGGTGCAGGAATGTTCAGTGGCACCCAGACTCCTGTTGGATTTGTAGATACAACAGCTGGTGGCCCAGTTCCTGCTCCACATATGCAAGAAGAAAAAGTTACCAGTCCTGATGTTAAAGGCGGGTTTAAAGGATAAAGTAGATGTAAATGTAATGGGACAGTAGAGATTATCTACTGTCCCATTATTTGTTTTATAATACATTATTTTTAGTTAGGGAGGCAGTTCGATGCCTAAAATAAGTAAAGAACAAGCAAAAAATATATCTGGCTACGGTAAGCAAATAAAGCATCTTGAATTTGCAAAAGCCGTTAGAAAAACCCCAGGGCAATATATAGGATATATTGGCGATCTTGGGCATATAAATATGAATAGAGAAATAATTCAGAATTCTATAGATGAGCAAGAAAAAGAAGATTCTCCATGTAATTGGTTTAGAGTAGAATATTATGAATCCACTCATACAACTATCGTTAAAGATAATGGGAGAGGAATTCCTCATGGATTCATGTTTAATATCTATACAAATTCAAATACTTCATCTAATTACGACAAAAAGCCAAGAGAATTTTCGGCAGGTAGGCATGGTGTTGGGGCAAAAGCAACTATGGCATTAAGTAGCGAATTTTTTGCTACTTCTTACATATGTGCAGAAGCAAATAATGGTAAAGCTGTAGCTCATAGGATAGAATTCAGAGAAGGAGACGTTTGGAAAGAGAGCGATTTTAATCTCCCTAATGGTGATCCTTCATTTGAAAAAATTCTTCCAAATAAAGATAATTATCAAGGAAGTATCGTAGAGTTCAGGCCTTCCTATGAAATAATGGGAGAAATTTCTACTACATGCGAAGATATAATGAAATTAATTTCATTAATGCTACCTTTGATGAAAATAGGAAGTGTAATAGATTTTTATGGGGTCAAAGCCAATGGAGAAATTATAGACAAACACGTTAAAAATGAAGATGGTGTTCTAACATTTTTGATATGTGATTCTATAACACCGTTAATATCCCCTATCTTAATAGAAGATATTTGTGATGATAAGAAGATCGATATTGCATTTACTTATGATATAAATGATATTGGTGCAGAATCTATTCAGTCATTTGCTAATATTTGCCCTACTTTGAACACTGCAAATAGCACGCATGTTCAAGGATTTTTAGACGGGCTTACTCAATATTTCAGAAAATATATGAATAATATATTTCTTGGGAAAAATAGCAAACTTCAAATAGTATCTCAAGATATTAGATCTGGATTGCATGCCGTTGTTTCGGCAAAGCATTTATATCCAAATTTCTCTGGGCAAGCAAAAGAAATCTTTAGTAATAAGGATATTATTCCGTTCATTAAAAATGCTATGAATAAGCAGATAGATGAATGGGTGAAGAATAATGCAAATGATGTTCAAAAGCTTATGCATTATTTTAAAGATGTTGCTGAAGAACGTATCAAAGGAGAAAAAAATAAAGCAAATTTTGTGGTAAAACATAGATCGGCTATAGATAATCTTCCAGAAAAATGTGTAAAAGCTAGTGGAGACGAAAAGGATGGTCTTGAATTTATCATAGTAGAAGGGGATTCAGCTTTAGGATCGGCAAGATTAGCAAGAGATCCAAAAAGACAATGGCTTTTACCTATACGCGGTAAAATAATCAATGCCATGAAGAAGCCTAAATCTGTATATTTTCTCAATGAAGAAGCAAAGGCTATACGCAATATTCTTGGATCTGGAGAAGGCTCTTCTTTTGATATTACCCAATGTAAATTCTCTAAGATTATATTTCTTGGAGATGCCGATGTTGATGGGAAACACATTAGACAGCTGCTTCTTAAAACGTTTTTGATATATTATCGTCCTCTGATAGAAGCTGGTAGAGTATATGCAGCACAGCCTCCTTTGTATGGCGCTAAGATAAATGGCAAAAGAGTTTATTTTACAGATACAAAAGCATATATCGATTATAGTCTTAAAGATTTCTGTAAACAGAATGAAGTTCTATCAGTAAGCGAAAAACCTTTACCAAAAGAAGTATTGAAGCATTTGCTCTATATCAATTCTTCATATTTTGATGAATTGACTTCAGTAAGTACAACCTTCGCAGTTAATCCTTATTTATTAGAATACGTTCTTATGATTAAGGATGAAAAATTTGAAACTATTTCTAAAAAGATCAAGAAATTTAGTAGGTTCCTTGATGTAGAAAAGATAAATGGATCAATTGTTATTACAGGTCTTACTGATAACAAAATAAATACTTTAATAGTAAATGAATTTTTACTAAGCAATTGTGCACATATAGAACGATATCTAGACAATTGTCCAGAAAAGTATTTTATAGTTAATGGGGTAAAAGTAACCCTTGCCGGATTGATGAAAATTTATGAAAAATTCCAGCCAAGCGGAATAAGCAGATACAAAGGCTTGGGGGAAATGAATCCAAATGAGTTAAAAATATCTACATTGCATCCAGACTATGATAGGCATCTAGAAAGATTCAGAACAGATGATATCAAAAAAGAAATTCAGGCTATTAGAGAAGTTGAATTTAATAAATCTCTATTGCTAAAAGGTGTAGATTTCGCTGGATATGAATTGTAAGAATTTTGCCCTAGCTAATAACTAGGGCAATTATTTTGTTCGTGAGGTGGAATATAAATGTATAAAATGACAGAAGATGCGGAAAAAAACATTTCGCTATACGAGAATGTACATGAAGGTATCGGAAGAGCAATATTTGATAAAACAGTAGCTGCCGATGGTAATTATAGCGTTATTCACCATACGGATAATGATGGATTTTTTGGTGCACATATTTTATATGCATTAGCAGGCATGACCGATACAAGTCGATATTTTAAATGTAATTATGCACATTACGAAATAGATCCAGATCTAATTTTTGATGGGGATTTTGTAATAGTGGTCGATTACAATTTGAATATGGATATTCTTAGAAAAATATTAAAAAAATCATCGCACGTTCTTTTTACAGATCATCATAAGACAACTGGAAATATGATAAAGGAAAATAAAAAAGAAATTGATGAGATGGCAGAAAGTGGAAAGCTAAGCGTTATATACAATGCTAATCAGTGTGGAGCAAAAATAATTGCACAACTTTTTTATAAAAGCGTTCAGATCAAACAAGAGCAAGATACTATTGCATTGTGCTGCTTGGTTGATCTTATAGACGTATATGATCGAAATTCTGATCCATCTATTAAGAAAGCCTGGTATCTTAATAGTTATACATTTAAATGCGCTAGAACTGAAGTTGGCTCTCCTATGTGGGATCGTTTGATGAATTCGCAAGAATTTCTAACTGAAGCTATTATTGCCGGCAAGAAGATATATGATGCTACTGCCGTTTTAGATGAAGTGACTTACAATGTATTTTCAAGAGAAGTAGTATTTCATGGCTTAAAATGTAGAGTAAAATATGGTTATGGAAATGGTTATTCATTTAATGAGCACATGTATGAATATGATGCTGTCATATTGTATCATAAGATCCCTGATGGTAGATTTAAATATTCTATCTTCAGTGATACTGGATCAGACATCGAAACGATTGCTAAATTATACGGCGGAGGCGGACATGCTGGAGCTGCCGGGTTTACGTCGAATAGAGATCTTTTCGGTTTGTAATTTAACGAGAGGTGGAGGCACCTCTTATTTTTTGGAGTGATTTTTATATGAATGCTATTATAGAAGAGATAAGTGCAGATAAAGGACCTGGATGTAGAGTTGTCTTATATGTTGCAGGATGTAATAAAGACTGTAAAGACTGTAATGCCCCTGGTTTAAAAGACTTTGCATATAAAGATGCATTAAAATTTGATTCGTCTATGATAAAAAATATATTAGAATTTTCAAAAGATGATGCTATCGATGGAATAACAATATCAGGTGGAGAACCAATGCTATTTCCTGATGAAATATTTTTCATAATTAAAAAATTTATGCAATGCTTTCCAGAAAAAACAATATGGTTATATACTGGATACAAATGGGAAGACATTATAAAAGTTCCTAAACTTAAGAAAATTGCATATATGTGCGATGTTGTAGTTGATGGAGAATTTGAAGCTGCTAATAGGGATAAATCCTATAGTTTTAAAGGATCATTTAATGAAAGAATAATAGATGTGGCAAATACGTTAGCATACAAATCAATAGAGATTTGGGACCCAACAGAATATTAATGGGAGGATATCCCATATATAATGATAATAGGAGTGTTGTAAAATGAACTTTGAAAAAATTAGTGAAAAAGCATATAGGAAATTCTGGGATGAACAGGATGCTATTATTGAAAGCCCAGAACAAAAAGAAAATAGAATCAATCATTTTCTTACCGATTTTAAACTTCCAGAACGTAAAACTGGAAAGTCCGCTGGATATGATTTTTCAATGCCATATGACGTTTTGATCAAACCAGGTCATAGCGTACTTATTGGAACTGGAATTAAATTAAAGCTGGATGATGATAAAGTATTAAAGATTTATCCTCGTTCTAGTTATGGCATTGGAAAAGAATTAATGGAAGCAAATACTGTTGGTATCGTAGATGCCGATTACTACAATAACAAGAAAGATGAAGGGCATATCTATATTTGCCTTAGAAATTATGGAACAAAAAGTGTTCTTATTCGTAGTGGAGAACGGGCATGCCAGGGGATTATTGTTAAGTATTATACGGTGGAAGGAGATAGCTATGGAGACGGTCCAGAGCGCGAAGGCGGGATTGGCAGCACAACTGTTCCTTTAAATGATAAAGAAACTAAGAATCTTATAAATAAGGTAATTCCTGAAACATTGTCAAAAGTACGAACTGTTCTAGATAATGTAGGTTCTGATGGTTCACTAATGACTTCTAATAAAGCATGGGAAGAAGAAATTGCAAAGGATGCTAAAAAAGAATCAACTGTTGTTAAGCAATGTGGAAATGGAGATGTTATCCTACCTCCAAGTCGTAAAAATACGCACCATAATAATAATCAGCATAGATAAATATTTGGCTAGGATAATTCCTAGCCTTTATCTTATTTCAATCTTATAAATGGCTATATATTATATACCTGAGTATATAATGATGGGAGAGAAAAATATGCCAGAAAATATTTCAGAAGAAAATTTGTTGAAGATGCATAATAATGACTATACACATTATGCAGTATATGTAGCACGAAGAAGAGCTCTACCAGGAATTATCGATGGGTTAAAGCCAGTACATCGAAAAATTTTATATGCCATGTTTAAGGATCATCATTTATATCCAGGCGTTCAGTTCATGAAAACCATGAGAATAATTGGTACTGTCACTGGGAAATATCATCCACATGGAGATGCATCTGTTAAAGATGCTATCAAGCCAATGGTAAATTGGTTTGAAATATATATGCCCCTAATTGAACCTCATGGGTCATTTGGAAGTATGTCTGGTGATGATCAGGCTGCTCCTCGTTATACTGAAATTCGTTTAAGCAAATATGCGTATGAATGCATAATTGCAGAATTGGCAGAAACCGATAAGGCAGTTGATTGGATCAAGACGTATGATAATAGTGGATTGGAACCAGCATATCTTCCAGCAGCTGTTCCAAATCTTTTAATTAATGGAGCATTCGGTATTGCGGTTGGGATGAAAACACAAATTCCAAAGCACAATATCAATGAAGTTATTGATGCTACTATTAAGCTTATAAGAAATCCAAATACGGATGTAATTCTTATACCAGATAATTGTTCTGGAAGTGATATAATTGACAATAATTTTGAAAAGATTTCTCATACAGGGCGAGGTAGCTATTTAGTACGAGGAAAAATGGAAGAGGTAGAATTCAAAGGAAAACCAACTTTGAGTGTCGTATCTATGCCAGATATGGTATTTTTCGATACTGTAAAGGGGCAACTGGAAAATCTGTTTACAACAAATGTGCTTCCACAGATAGTAGACATATATGATTTAACAGAAGAAGATCCTAAAACAAATCAAGAAAATTTTAAAGAATATATTGTCTTTAAAAAGGGAACAGATCTTAAATATGTAAAGGATATCATATATGCTACAACTTCAATGCAGACCACTGTATCTGTAAACTTTGAAGTAATATTGAATGAATCCCCTGTTGTTATGAACTATAAACAATATCTATTAGAGTTTATAGAATTGCGCAAACAGGCTAAGTTTAGATTGTATTCAAATAAATTGCAGATTTCAAAAACGAAATATCATGAAATGGAACTTTATATTCGTGCAATGGAATCTGGAGAAATAAATAATATCATTGATATGATCAAAAAGCAAAAAGGCACTGACGATGCGGTGTATGTAGATTATCTTGTTAGTAAACTTAAGATAACTCCATTACAAGCAAAGTTTTTACTTGGAACTAATATTAAGGAGCTTAGTCTTGGCTATCTTAATAAGTATAAAGCTCAAAGGGAAACATTTGCAATCCAAGTAACAGAATTTACTCAGTTATTGACGGATCCAGAATTACTTCTTAAAGAAATAGAAGCGGATTTAAAAGGATTCAAAAAGAAATATGGATGTCCAAGGCGTAGTGAAATTATCTCTAAGAGCATGGCTTCTGGCATTCCAGAAGGAAATTTTAAAGTTGTTATAACAAAAAACAACTTTATAAAGAAAATTGGAATAGATGATAAGGTCACAACTGTTGGCGGAGATGATGCCAAGTTTGTTATTCCAGCTGAGAATAAAGATATTCTTGTAATATACGGAGAATTAGGTACAGTTTATACATATCCTGTGCATAAAATACCTTTTGTATTAAAAGGCAGTAATGGAGTAAGTATAAAAAGTCTTGTTAAAAAATTAACAGCCGACGTTTGCTGTGTAATGACAGAATCTATTTTAGAAGATGTTTCAAAAATGCTTCCTAAAAATTATATTTATGTGATTACGGAAGATGGAAATTTTAAGAGAATGGATCTTGAAGACTTTTTAAACGTTCCGCCAAGCGGAATAATATATAGTAAATTGGATCAGGGAGATGTCATAAAAGATATTTTGTTTATGCCAGAAGAATGCGATTTACTGATATATTCTAGAAATAAAGTTTTAAGAATAAGCGGATCTGAAGCTCCTTATGTGAAGAGAAGTACAAAAGGAAATAATGCAATGAGTACTAAAAATCCTATAGACGGGTTTGCTTGCCTATATCCTTCTGCAACTGATGTAGTTGTTGTAACAGAAAGTGGAAGAATAAATAAAGTATCTATTAAAGGCGTGCCATTGTCAGCAAGAACAAGATCCGGAAATAGCATCATTAAGCTTTCAAAAACAGATGCTATAAAAAGAATAATGGTGTGTGAAGCTTCTAATAAGCTTGTTGTTACAAGTAAAAGTGGATCTTCGATAGAATTTATAGTTTCTGACATACCAGAGGGATCTTCTATTGGTGCTGGAGTAAAGTTAGTTGATGTTGGAGTTATAGATGCTAAAATAATTTAAATAGAAAGAGGAGCTTATCGCTCCTCTTTTATTTTTTAGGAGGAATTATAAATGGGATTTGCTATTGATGATACAACATTGAGTGGCTTCATGATTATATAGGTATGCTAATAGAAAGAGGGTTATATTTTAATGAAAGGGAACAAACATGCTCAAAGTAAAGTTTTATTAACTCCATGCTTAGATATGACTAAGCATAATCTTTCAGATGATATATTGGCAGCTGGAATAGCATTTTATGAAAAACTTGAAAGGGTAAAAGCAAATAGAAACGAGATAGATCTTGAAATTAGATTTTGGAATGGAAGAATACAAGATCTAATGCATACTCTACAGATCGGAAATGGTAAACTTAAAGCACAGGCATTAGCCAAAATTGCTAAAGCTTTAGCAGATGCTAGAGAATCAAGAGAAGCATTAAATAGAGAACGACTTGTACTTATGGCAATTAATCGTTTAATATCTTCTAATAAATTATTGCAATGTACTAGTACGCTTAATTCTAATTTAAATGCTGATAAGAAGGGGTTTAGCGAAAGAAAATATTCTTTAAGGACCATGTCATTGGCAGAGATTAAAAATTTAACAAATATTGATATGTCTGAATTTGGCATGGAAGAAACAAATCCAGATAAAGTATATAATGCATAATGCCGGGATTGTAATTCATAAACAATTCAGTTATATATTATATTCTTGATAGATATCAAGAATATAAATTTGGAGGGGGATTTAAATAATGAGAAATATTGCAGAATCTATGTTTGAACATAGAAAAAATTATTCATTTAACGATGAAATAGTACCAACAATTACTGTTGGAGAGGAAATGTATGCAGAAACCAATAAGGCAAGATCTGGATTTTTTAATATCAATCCAACGGTAACGACATTTTTCTACAATCAGTTAACCAATGTACCATTGGTTAATGTAAAATATGCGATAAAACATTTTATGGAAGCATATGGTTTTATTATCATTGAATGCGATAAAGGGGAATGGTGACTATATGAGGATGATATGTGCTACTACATTACTAGTATTTCTTTTATTCGGTATTGGCTACGCTGCTATTCCATCATTTGATTCTGGAGTAAAAAAGGACATTTCTGATGGAATGGTAGATCTTGATGATAGGTATGCTGTGGTGCTCACCCCTACAAGCCAGGAAAACAATAAAATACTTATTGTCAATCGCAGGACTGGACAATTCTACAAAGTGGAAATGACAGAAATAGAAGGTACACAAAATAAAGGGGAGTAATCCCCCTTTATTTTTTAACTATATAATAAGACCCTAATGCAGAGGGTTCACACATATTGAGGTGCGTACCTAGACGCACTTCACATTAATGCGTATTTATTTTACATCCTTGTAATAAGGGGGTGTATCGATGAAAAATACAGATGCTATTCTAAAAATTCTATATCCAAAAGTTGAAAAAGTTATGGCTAAAAATACAAATAAATTTAAAGCCAATGTAGGTAAATTTATAAATGAAAGAAATGAATATATGTTTGACACATGTCCTTGTGATAGAATATACTATGGCGAAGACGATGCAAATGAGATGTTTAAAGCTGTTGGAATAGAAAAGAAAGAAATAACAGAAGCTATAGAAGCAACGTATTATTATCAAATAGCAGCATTCAATCCTAGAGCAGCTAAAGATGAGATAACTGTATTAATGCTTACAATCATACGATATTTTTTAAAAAAGAAAGATAGCAAGAACACAGAACTTGCAATGATATATTTATCATTTTCTGGTAAGTTCTACCCTTCAATTCATTATATGTCATTTCCAAAAGTACAGCCATCAGAATACAGGCATGTAATGGAGTATGTATTAAACAAGATGCTTAGTGATAAGTTTTATCTAAAGACCCAAGGATCTGTGTTTGGCGCTGTAAAAGCATATGGGATGACCTGGCTTGACTCATATGACGGTATGTTTAAATCGTATGATGATGATGATGTAGTATATCTCATACAGCAACTTCATAATCGTATAAAAACATTTATGAAGAATATAGCAAGTCTTTATTATGAGGCTTATGCTAATAAAGATTATATCACATATGATAGTGATTCATTAGCAGAAAATGACTATCATCTGGCAGATAGCGATTCTTTAAAGGCAGAGCGCTATATTGAAAAGGCTATGGAAAAGGTTAATACCAGTTCCGTAGACTATAAGTTATGTAAAATGTCTTCCGATACTAACGTTAAAACAGAAGAAATAAAATCAATAGTTGAATCTGTTTTGAATGATAGAGAAAACATTATGGAAGTAAAGGAACTAATAAGACTATTGGTATATACATATTTCGCCTCCCCAAGTGAGCCTGGAAAGAAAAAGGATATATCAAATATAGATTTTATTACGTTCTCTGTAGCTCCAAAACCAAATACAAAGGATCCACATATATTACGTATCAAAGAGATAATGGAAGATTGGCTTATGGACAATTCTATTTCATATAGAAAAAGAAGAAGGCGCATTGCCACTGCTAATAGCTATAATAGATCTTTGCTTATGTATTTTACGTTATTAATTCACATTGCAAATAAATAAACATAAGAAGATAGCGCATGCTATCTTCTTTATTTTTGATTATATATTATAAAAATGAGTATCAATATAGATATTCAAAAAATATTTAGGAGGAATTACAATGGAAATTCGTGAGATACGAATTCAATACAAAACTTTAGAAAAGGAAAATTTAAGTAGCAACGACAAAGATGTACTGGAGATTTTCAATGCAATTTTAAAGAAAGTAGAAACACCGAAATATGGAAATTGGATAACATGTGATGGCGATAGAATAGAAAAGAATGGTATAAATAATTCTATGTATAGTATTGATCTTCCACTATATAAATATCCGCCGTTAAGAGATGCAAAATTAATATTTGATACACGAGGGGATTATTTGATCACATGTACCATAGATATAAAAATCTATAATCTAAGGCCAATATACGTGCCGAAAGATTTTAGAACGGATAAAAGTGGATACTATAAAAAAGCAATTGCTTTAATTACCAATACTATAAAGACATATAAAGATCTTGAAAGAAATTTTATAAAGATAGAAAAATCAAATGGTAATTTTTGAAAGGAGGTGATTATAATGAAAATGTACCGAGCTTTGCATGTGTATGAAGGTATTGGAGAAGAATTTTTAAGCGATACCGATAAAGACGTATTATGCCTTATTGAAAAAATAATGAAGAGAGTTGAATCGAAAAAATATGGAAATTGGATAACGGTAGACCCAGAAAACTGTATGGAAAAATACTATGACTCATATACGCTTACTCTTCCATTTAATTATATTCCAGCATTAAAAGATGCTAGTATAGGAATTTTTGCAAGCGAAGTATGTGATGCAATTTCATTAAGCTTCAATACAAGAAATTTGTTATTTCCTGTTATAGCAATACCAAAAAATTTTAAAACAGACAAAACCGGATATTACAAACACGCTATAGATATTATAGCCAATACTATCAAGCTATACAAAGAACTTGATGAAAATTATAAAGAAGCACTAAATGTTGGAGGGCGTAATGATGAGCCTGATTCATGAGATGTATAATAGCAATCCAATACTATTTCAGACTATGCTTATGGCTGCTATTTTCTTTGTGTTATTCATAATTTTACCAGATTTATTAACGGAAGATATTGAATCAACTGAAAGAAGGTATAAAAGGGAATATGTAAGAAAGCTCGAAATACAGCTAGATGAATTAATGGCGATAAGATATCCTACAACTTATAAGCCAATAAAAAGAATTTCATTCAGCATTAAAATTTTATCATTTAGTATAGAAACAGGAAGCATATTAAAGAATAGCAATAAAATATTTTTCTTTAATATAGAACGGGCATAATAAAAGGAGATAATAAAATGGAAAAATATAAAATATTAAAAGAAACAAAACTCGACGGAAATGGTAAACTTCCACCATATTATAGGATAGAGGCATTAAAAGATTTTGGCGATGTTAAAAAGGGAGATATCGGAGGATGGGTTTCAAACTATGAAAATCTATCCCAGGATGGAAATTGCTGGCTGTATGATAATGGAAAAGCCAGATATAATGCAAGAATATTAGATGATGCTACAATACACGGAAATGCTTCAGCTGGTGGCAGTTCGGAAATGCATGGGTATAGTAAGTTAACTGGCAATGCATGCATAAATCGTTCAGCAAAATTATATGACTATGCCATTGTAAGCTATAGTGCTATAGTTACCGATAATGCTATTGTTGGTTCTTTTGGCCAAATTTTTGATACTGTAACATTGCATGGTAATTCAATGGTAACTGGGAAATCTGTAGTACGATCAGATAGTAAGCTTTTTGATACTGCACGAATAGACGGGGAATCATATGTATTAGGTTGTGTGATAGCTGGTGGTTCTGTTATATTAAATGGTAATATATGTAATGGAATCATTAAAGGCAATGCATATATTACTTCTTCTAAAGATTTTATTTGCATTTCTAATATAGGATCAGAATTTGGGACTCTTACTGCATATAGAACAGCCTCTGGAGGGATTTCATGTACTCGTGGTTGTTTTGAGGGTACTCTGGATCAATTCGAAAAAGCTGTACTCCTCAAGCACCAAGGTAATCATTTTGGAAAAGAATATGAAAAGATTATTGAATTGCTAAAATTGCATTTCGAAAAATAAGTATTAGGGAGCCTTAAGGCTCCCTTTTATTTTTTATTTGCCTCTAAATTTTTATCTATTTTATCCAGATTATAAGTATCTGATATAAACTTACTGAATAGATCTCCGTTTTGTAAGCATTTATATACATACGAAAAATATGTCTTTTTGGCAATGCTATAATTAGAGCTTTTATCTAAGTTACTATACTGCATTGCTAAAAGATTTATATCCTTTATCTGCGATTCTAATTCTTTCTTCAATTCAGGCGGCAATGAATCATTTGTATCCAATTCTCTTTCTAATATGACTACAGATGATTTTAATCTAGCAGCAAGCATAGGATAATCATATTGAAACATTACATCCATTGATAAATCGACTATGCCATATAATGTATTCATTAAATTTGTAAAATCTTCATTCTTAATATTATTTTGGTTATACTCTATTTTTACAAGAACAGAAGCTAACTCCGGCCCGTATCCATACATAGTAGCAAATTGATCTGCAAACTTCTCATCGATATATCTGCGTTTATCTGTAGATCCTATCAAATCAATAAGGTATTCTCTTCCAAGAGTATCTTTCTTAGATAAATATTTGCTCAATCCAGAATCAGATGATAGCATATTGGATAGAATGGAAACTATACCTAATTTGCTAGGAACAAGATCTTCTACTGTACGTTTTGCGGCCGATAAGAATGCAAGCAAAACAGTTTTTAGTGATTGTTTAAGAGTATCAAGTGGGAGCATGATGGGGACAACAGCATCAGTGAAATTGTGCCCTATCTCATGTAATATCGTAGCCAGTACCTGAGCATTTGTAAGGCTTTTGTTAAAGAATAATTTTTTGGTAGTAACTATTAAGGTTTTAGCCTCAACTTCAGGTTTGTATTTAATTCCTGTTTTTGTAACAGTATATTTGTCATCCAATCTTCCATATGAAGATTCTCTAATAGGAATTGTATAGCAATTTAATATAGAAACATTATCAAATCCAAAATATATCTTTTTAAAGCCAAAAGCTTTTTCTATTGCATTATCAAGTTCTATAATTAGTTTATCCTCTACTATGGTTTTTGTGTTATCAGTAATTTTATATTTTTTTCTGATATTTTCAATAACTTTTTCTATTGCTAGCGCATCTGGTGTCTTTCCAAAATATGCTTCATCTATAGGCTGTATTATAAACACATTAATTCACTCTCCTTTAAATTGATGTAAACATCACAAATTATGATTATATATTATAACGGTGAATAGGTATATATTATCTATTACATTATAAAAGAATAAAGGGGATGTCAATATGTGTATGCTAGAGAATAAGGTAATAAAACGAGAATTTGAAAATGGTGGGGAAATTAAGATCGATTTGCGCTTTCAAGGCATACACGATCATGAATTTTCAGGAGAAGCGTTTACAATAGATTCTAAGCACTATTATACGCTTCTTCGCTTTTCAGAGATATATTTCTCTTCCAGCTTTTTATACTTGAAGTTTCTAAATGTAAGGCCGTTAATCTTGTTAAGGACTAATATATTTTAATAAAAGGATGATTAATATCTCCTTTTATTTTTTAACCAAATAGTATGATTTTAGCCTTTCAACATTCGAATAAAGGGGATGGTTAAGAATGTTCAAAGCTAGAAAAGAAGTAGAAGAGACAGTATATAAATTCTTAGATATATTGGATCCGAGCGAACAAAACTCTGGATTTTATAAAGATAAGTTTGCCAAAATGAATGATAAAGAATTTACGAATTTTTTCAAACAAGATTTTTCAATCAAATTCCAATCTAAGCTTTTCGAAATAGAACCAAAAATGGCACAAATCACTGCTGCTCTTAAATTTATAAATGTTCCTTTAATGGAAAAGCTTAATATGCCATTTTTATATAGAGATGCTGATGGAGTTCCAGTTACTACCTTATATGAAGCATTGGTTATAAATTGTCCTGTGAAGAAAATGAAACAATTTATATCAAAGAAGAACTCTATGTCTACAAATATTTCTAAAAGAGATATGAAAAATGGACTGTTGTTGGATGCCGATAAGAATGGCAATACATCTGATAGAGAAGTAGAATGCCTTTCGGTAATGGGATGTACTAAAACTATAAGAGAATTAACTACTTACAGAGCAGATTCTATGGATGCAAAATCCGCATTCTATAATGATATAAATAATACTGGAATGGTATCACAAAAAGACGTTCCAGTTAGTGTAACAGATTCCCTTTCTCGAAATCTGCAGAATACTTATCTGATAGGAGCATTGATCAATTCAAACCTTGTTAACGAAGGTAACTATCTTCCTATTAGCTTATCAGATAAAGAACGCAGAACTCAAAGAGAAAGTTAAGTATATATTATAAATATGGACAGTGAAAGGAGATGAAATTAAAGCTTATCTAATGATATTAGACAAACTAAAGTTTTATATGCCGATTAACTTCTTAATAAAGAAAGGAGGGTAACTAATGATGGATAATAATATAGGTGTTATACATGAAGTTGGTGATTTTGGAGTAGACTTTGGATATAAAGAATTAACTCCAGAGGAAAAGAAACAGATCGAAAAAGAAAATGATGATCGCAAAAAGAAGTAGTATGGCGCGAATCAACAAGTTATGATATATGGGATATACTCTTTGCAGTATACCTCATATATCATTGACAAAATTGAGGAGGAAAATGATATATGAGAAATTTGAGAAGAAAAGAAGGGGTATTACTCGCAATTGCTTTGGTCTTTATTTGTGTGGCTGCATATTTTAGCTATAGTTACGTGGTTGATACTAATGCTAAACTTGAGGCTGCTTATGGGCAATTGGAAGAACGCGAAGAAGAAGAAATAAAGCTTAATAAGCAAATAGAATCGTTACAATCTATGCAAGAGTCACTAATGCGCAAGGTAAAAGAAAAAGAAGATGTAGAAAAAAGATATGAGCGCATAGCAACTAATCTCACATCTAGAGGTGTGGATCGACGGATAGCAATAGCATCCGCAAATAAATTATATATTTATACATTTCTGCAAGACAAGGGAATGACACCCATAGCAATTGCAGGAATCATGGGAAACATAGAGCAAGAGAGCAAATATAACCCACAATCAGATAATGGTTCACACCGAGGAATCTGCCAATGGGATTACAGTATAAGATGGCCTAGACTGGTCAGCTCTCAGGAAGATCCTGATGATATTAAATCTCAAACCGAGTTTATGTGGCAAGAATTAGAAGAAAGAGGATTAGTAGATACTCTTAATAATTCCGAAGACATATATACAGCTACAGAAGTATTTGATAGTGGTTTCGAAGGCTCTGGAGGGAGAGAAATATATCAGAGAGTCGCATATGCAAATAAAATATATCAAGTAATTTGTAACGCTTGATATATTTAAATAGAAAGGGTGTAAATCTAAAATATGAGCAGATCTTAACGATCTCCTTTTTATTTTTTATAAGAATGCCAACTTAGTAGTAATTAGGATGATTAATACATAGGAAAGAAGTTGATTTTGATGCATATGGGAGGGACTCCATCCGATGAATATCTAGAAAGAAAAATAGCCGAAGAAGACGCTGAAAGACGGAAAATTATGGAGCAAATAATAGTTACCAAAGAAAAAGATCGTGTTAATAATTTGGAAAATGATATAGTCATTCCATCAAAAATTTCGCATTCTGATGATCCTTTAGAGATAAAAATAGATTGTGGATCTAATAGGGCATACCTTCTTCCAACTCTATTAAACGAAATTCGCGATAAAATAAAAGAACATCAAAGACCATGTAATTTCGAGCCGAAAGAAGATAATACTGAATCATTGCACGTACATTACAAATATGATAATAGCGGAATGCATTTAGAGTTTCATTATAACAATAAAGAAGGAAACAAGAAATGAAAGATAGAACCTTATGTGATAGAGTATCATCTAGACTATTATCAACTCTACGCAATCCACACGAAAGGAAGCTTATGGGATCAGCTACAAATCCGGATAAACCAATTCCAGACTCTAAAAAAGATTGTGAATTTTTAGAAATAAAAATAAAAAGCGCAGTTGGAAAGATTGTTCCATCTTTATTGAAGGAAATTGAGGATAAAATACAAGATTATAATTGGATAATAGATAATTCGTCAGATATTAAAGATCCAATTCATTTAGAGTGCAGCTATAAGGTTTACAAAAAATAAACTTTGAAAGAAGAAAATATATGTTGCATCAAAAATATGATTGTGCTGGATGTATAAAGCTTAATGGCAAGGAAAACTGTAATTGTAAAGTATGTGTAATGCTGTAAGGAGGCATAAATCTGCGATGGATATAGTATTAAGTATGGACATAGATAAGGTAATAAAAAACATAATATAGAAACAAAAGATAGAACTGGCGTGATTAAATATATTGCATCTGGATCAAAAAAATATAATACTATATTTTATCTTGTTGATACTGTATTTGGAAAAGCTGTTTTTCTTAATAGAGATTCTAAAAAAATTTATTTTAAAATAGAAATGAATGCAGATGATTATTTTTATAAAATGGAAGAAAAATGTGAGCTTGATATTATTTTGAGATGTGAGATAGATAATGGAAATATGTCACGAATCTTTTGCGGATTTAGATTAATTATGGAAAATGAAATGCCAGATAGCACAGAAGAGGTTCCATTAAAAATTAATAAAAATAATTATCTATCTAGACGAGCAATTAGCAAAAGATGGAATGAAGCATATGCGCATGATGATGGAAAATCAATTGGGGAGATATTGGCTTGTACAAAAAAAGAAGAGGCGTCTAGACAAGCAAAATTGAAAACTTTTAAAGAAGAAATAGAAATGAATATTGATGATTCTTTAGAAATAAAGATAACATGCGCAGATAAAGGTGAAGATATACTTCCTACTTTATTAAAAGAAATTTCTGATAGAATACAGCAATACAATTGTAACGCAAGCAATTTATTAAAAAACCATAATAACTCATTGTATTTAAAATATAAATACAAGCTTAATATACAAAATAATGGAAAAACTTTGAAAGAAGGAAATTAAAATGTTAAATGTAAAAGTTATTGGAATAGGGGCCGCTGGAAATAAAGGCGCCATTGAACTGATTGAACAAAAAGTAGTAGAGAAAAATAATGTTGTATTGCTTAATAGTACATTGAAAGATGTGCCGGCCGCGTATAAGGATTCTGCTATTCAAATTGAAGGAATGTTTAATGGATGCGCTAAGGAACGTACAATTGCAAATGCTATGATCATGAATAACCTTCAGAATGGTAAGATTTCTTTAGATGCTATAATGCAAGAAAATGATACTATGGTTATTATCATCACATCTTTAGAAGGTGGAACTGGATCTGGGGCTAGTACTGTTATTGCAAAATATTTTGCTGATGTTTTGAACACTCATGTCACCATCATTGGATATAGCGGATTTGAGGATGATTCAAGAGGAATGAAAAATACGGTTGATTGGTTCAAAGAATTAGCAGATAAATGGACGATACAATGCATTTCCAATAAGAAGTTTTTAAAAGAAAACTTCAATAACAAAAATAAAGCAGAAAAAGCAGCGAATGCAGAATTGGTCCATCGTGTTAAAGTAATTCTTGGCCAGACTATTTCTGAGTCTGAACAGAATATAGATGATGCGGATTTGCAGAAAATAGCTACAACTCCCGGCTTCATGACAATCGAAACCGTTCCAATTGATAAGATTAAAAATGTTGATGCTTTTAATAAAGCTATTATTGAAGCAATTGATAATAGTAAATCCCTAGATGTAGAACCGACATGCAAGCGCATTGGGGTTATCATTGATGTACGTGATAAAACAAGAGATAGTATTGATGGGCATTTTGATGTATTGCGCCAGCGTTATGGTGAACCATTTGAATTCTTTACTCATATTCAGAATGTGCATGAAAATGAAACTGTAACGTTTATTATCGCAGGATTGAAAATGCCGGAAGAAGAAGTAGAAGCTTTATACAATGCCTTTCTCGCAAGGATGAGTTCTGTTGATAACTCAAAGGATAATTTCTTTGCTAAGAATTATGATACATCAATTTCTCAGGAATTTGATATGGGAGCGGTGCAACCATCTGCAAATCAGATTCAGGCAAATAAAGCTACATTCTTCGGTTCTAGTAATTCAGCCATCAAAGTAAAAAATGGCACGGCCCAAAACATTAATATAGCACAAGAACTGTAATTAAAGGGGGCATTGCATAATGTTTGAAAAACTTATTGCCGAGATTGAACAGGATGCTAAAAATGAAAAAGAAAAAAACAAGGAAACAGTTAAGATCGAAGTTGATAACTGTGTTGACCGTCCGGAGACTCTTATAAAGAATCTTAAAGCTATGGATACCATGAATGATAAAGATGCGTATGATCTAATTAGAAATAATTACAAAACTATCTTATCTGATATCAGATATAATTTCATTAAACAAAATCATAAGTTCATCACATTGCTTACACAGGTCACTTATGACGTATCATTTAGTTATGAAGAATTAATTTCATGCAATGCATTTATATACAATTATATTGTATATAAAACAGAACAGGACTCATATCTTAGAAAGCTTCTCCTTATCTTAGGAGAAGCTATTAATAAGGCATGTGTTAATAAATTGCTAGGGCAAGGGATAGAACAAGAACTAGCAATATTCTTAGCTGTAGCTAACTATTCCACCGCTAGGCAGGAAATAAATATTAAACGATTTAATTTTACTCTTGCAACGTATTCCCCAATCCTATCTATACAAAAAATTATAGATATCTATACTTCATTATTTAATAAAAGTTTTTCTAAATTGTTAGTTGCAACAATATTTGATACAACTATACAAGAAGCGTCAGAAAATGGAGAATTGTGGTTAAATAAAGAAGCAGTAGAAACAGATGAGAATATGGTATGGGCAGTCATTTACATTTTGGAAAGTTTACCACCGCAAGATATAACAAAATATTTATATGTTTGCAGTGAAACATTTAAAGTGGCATATGACTGCAATAAAGAGAATATTAGGAAATCTTTTCATTCATTGCCTTCTAGGCTATTTAGAAAAATTCCCATTATTGTTGAGCAATTAGAAGGATTAGAATCCGATATAATAATACCTTAAGGAGATAAGATAAAATGGATGGTAAAGAATATGAACCTAATGGTTTTGCTAGAGATATGTTTTGGCTTAATGGAGTAATTGCTATATTAGCAACAGCGCATAATTATAATGCAGAAATAAAGAGATTGGAACAAAAAATCAGCGAAGTAAATACGGATGTAAAATCTGCTGAGATTGCAAAGCCACAGATAAAAAATTTGCCTTATATTATTGCTGGTGGCAAATGCAAGACTGATCAATATAAAGATAAGATTAAACGGCGTAAATGCTTAATTAAAAATTTAGTAGAAGGCGTCATCTTGTTTGACTTAAATGGGCATGATTTAATATCCTCATTTCCTATGGACGGGATGCTTCAAGTTGGAAATGATGTATTCTCTAAATGGAATGATCAGGGAGTAACTGATCTGAAAGAGGTATTTTCTATTCCAGATATTAAATGGGGATTGGATGTTCAAAAAATTTTAATGGGGAAAGCTTCAGACTTTTATGCTGTCTATTCAGAGATTAAAGACGATTATCATAAATGATATAAATTCAGAGAAAGCCTATAAAGGCTTTCTCTAATATTTTTGTTAGGAGGATTAAAATGTTTATCGATAAGTATTTTAATGATGAAGCAAATAAATTATTTGATGACACACTTTGGTTAAAAATAATAATTTCAAATATTAACTTTTGCATAATGATGAGTGGTAATATCAAAAAAAATACAAATAAACTTATTCTTTTTGAAGATAAAATATCAGATATAAAGAAAACCAATCCCACGGATACAGATATTTTATCATATATGCTAGAAAGAAATATTGATATAATTGCTGGTATTAAGCATGAAAGAAAAGCTATAAAGGATATTCTAGAGGCCATTGCTGGAAGGGAAAGAATGATCCTCAAGCACAGTTCAAATATATCACTAGAAATTAATATTGCGTTGGACAATTGTCGACTGCTTATTTTAGAATGGAACGAATCAAAAGATGACTTATATGGGTTTATAAAAAATTTAGATAAAACAGAGTATCCTTCTGATGAAATTATTTATATTATAGATTCCACAATAGAAAAAATGCTAGATAATTATAAAAGGATAAAGGAAAAATATGAAGTCTATTCAAAACTCTAAGTATAATTTATTTTTTATAGGTAACATAACTTTAGTATAATACTCATAAGGGGGATTTATAATGTCTTTATTGGCAAAGAATTTTAGAGCCGCGGTGTTAAAAGAAAAAGATCCAAGAATGATTAATGAAGCAAGATGTGATGTTGGGTACAGCATGGGCTTTCCTACATTGGATTGGACCAATGGTCAGATTATACATGTAAAATCAGAAGCTAAAGGATTAGACGAGTATTATTATTCTATCGGTATATCAGAAGGATGCATGGCAACATTTATAGGGGCATCTATGAGCGGTAAGAGTACGCTATTAGCACAAATAGCCGCTAATATTGTTCGCCCATTTAAAACATCTTGCATTTTTGAAGATTCTATGGAGGGTGGACTTAGCTGGTCTCGCCGCGAAGCATTCAGCGGCTTTCATGATGCAGAATTAAAAGAAAGATATATTGTAAGAAATAAAGGCGTAAATGCTGAAAATTTCTATAAACGAATAAAAATGATACAAGATATGAAACTAAGTGATCCTGCTCATTTTGAATATGATACTGGGTTGCTTGACAATTTTGGTAATCCTATTAAAGCATATGAACCAACTGTTTATGTTTTAGATTCAATTGCAATGATTATGCCTGATAAATATACTGAAGAAGATGAAATTGCTGGTAATATGTCTGCCTCCGCAAGTGCTCGCGTAATTACACAGATCATAAGAACTATTATTCCTATGCTTAAAGCTGCAAATATCATTCTTCTTATTGTAAATCATATTCTTGACGATATACAAATAGGAATGACTAGGAAAAAACCAGATCTTCCATTCCTAAAAGTAGGAGAAAGATTACCTAAAGGCAAATCTGTAATTTTCTTATCTAATAATATTATCAGGTTAGACCCAAGCACTAAACTTAAAGAAGATGAAAAATACAAAGTTGCTGGCTATCTTGTAGATGTAACGTTTATTAAATCAAGATCTAACAGGCCTAATGTCAAAACCACAATGGTTTTAGATTTGGATAAAGGCTTTGATCCTATCTTATCACTGTATTTATTCTTGCAGGAAAAAGAAAGGATTAGCGGGGCTGGTATTGGCATGTATATTGATGATCATAAAGAAGCCAAATTTAGTATGGGGAATCTAAGAAATAAAATTGATAAAAATTCTGACGGATTCAGACAAGACGTTTATGATAGTTTTATGAAAGCTTGTCAAGAAGAATTATGTAAGCTTCCTAGAATGGCTTCTAGTGAATTAGAGGAACAAAGAGGATGCACGAATGAATTGACACAGATGTGTTTAGCCGCTATTCCCAAGCCAGAAGAAATAAAATATGTAGAAGATGAAGTATAATCTTTTTAAATCAGATAGAGATTTTTCTCTATCTGGTTCTTCTTTATAAATATGCTTTTAAATATATATTATATATATGAGTCGTAAATGGCTATAAGGAGGAATCAAATAAAATGAGAGATCCTAAAAGAATTAAAAATATTATGGAAAGGGTAATAGAGTTATGGGGAATTTATCCAGATCAAAGATTTTTCCAATTTATGCATAATTTGAACAGCACAGCAAATAAAGCTTTAGGCAATCCTGCTGATTTTGATTTGTACAATTTGGAAGATGATCAATTGTTAAAACTCCTCAATAAAATTAAAACTGAGAAGGAAAGATAACAAGGGGGATATAAGATGGGCTCAAATTTAAATCTAGTAAGTGCATGTAAAGAAATACAAGACAGACTTCCTAGCCAGGATTATACTCTTGGTAAGGGATGGATTCAGACATTTAATGGTAACAATTCAGGAACTAGAAAGATCATGCAAGGCATTCAAGCAGAGCAAAGAATGCAACTTATTAAATCAGAAACTGCTATAATATCTACTGGCGCAGAAAATCAATTTGCTGAACTATCTTCTACTTTTGTTAGAGCAGTCGAAGATATGGTTGTAATTAATAAAATTCCAAAGTATGATCTATCTATGGGAGTCAAAAATTCAAATTATTGGCTTATTTGCCTAGATACAGAACATGGAATAATTCATGCATTGGAAAGAATAGATTATAGACATATCTCAGAAAGCTATGGATTTAAAATGGACACAAAGTATTTAGATTCATTATCTGTAGGAGATATGATACCAAAAGGATCTCCAATTATAAAAAGTAACAGTTATGATTGTGCTAATAATAAATGTGATGGTCTCAATTTAACCACGGTATATATGGCATTAGCACAGACAACAGAAGATCCAGTAGTATTATCGGAATCAGCCGCACGCAAATTTGCTGCTCCACTTTTTGATACATTACCATTGCAGATAAATGATAATGATATCTTACTCAATCTATACGGCGAAGGTGATAATTATAAAGTTTTGCCAGATATAGGAGAAGAGATTAAAGGCGGAATATTATGTGCAGTTAGAAGAGAACGTAAAGATGATGAAGCTTTATATTCTCAGAGTTGGGATCGTCTAAAAGATATAATGATTTCTGATGAAAGATATACATTACAAGGGACTGTAATAGACATTAGTGTTTATTGCAATAATCCTGAGAAATTAGAAAATAGTGTGTATAATCAGCAGATAGCAAAATATTATAAAATGCAGATGATCTTTTGCCGAAATGTTGTAAAAGCTATGGAGCCTTTGATATCTAAGGGATTGAAATTGACATATGATGCCGAAAAGCTTTATGTAAATTGTAAAGATGCTGCCAATGGAAAGCCATACATTAAAGATAAGGTTTTTAATAATATCTACATGGAAGTAGTTACTATGGAATCTAAGCCTTTACTTGTTGGAGATAAAATAGCAGATAGATATGCAGGAAAAGGCGTAATATCTGAAATACGCCCGGATAATATGATGCCACAGTATGTTGAACGCAGGGTGACTGGATTTGCAGTAGAATCTGGCAAAACAAAAGATATATGGTCTGCAGTGGATGCTATTTATGATAGTAGCACTGTAGTAAATAGAGAAAATCCCGGACAATCTTTTGAAACAGAAATAACCTTTGTAGGAGGAAAGCTTCTTGAGCGTATTATGGCCGATATAGAAAGTATATATGATGATATATACGAGCAATATGGATCCACAGTACAAAGTTCTGATCTTGGAATTGTAGAGCGAGCAGAAGAATTAATTTTGGCATATCTTAAAATTTTAGCTCCTGTGCAGGAAGCGGAATATCAAGCGATTAGAGCTACAAGTTCATTACAATCAAGATATATGATGCTGGAATCTATGTGCAGGGATGGAGCTATATATCTATGTATTCCGCCAATATCTGGAAATATGAATATAGATAAGCTTAAACAATTGTATGATGCGTTTCCATTTGTAGAGCCATCTTCAATAATGGTACCACAAAGAGGATCAAATGGAAAGTACCGCATGATACCAGCAAGAAGAAGGCTTATTACTGGCAAAAAATATATTTATAGATTAAAGCAATTTGCTCAAGAAAAATTAAGTTCTGTATCATTAGCCTCTACAAATATTAGAGGAGAGAATACAAAATCAAAGGCAAATAAATTGCATAAAACTGTCCATGCAACCACGCCTGTACGGTTTGGCGAAATGGAATTTGAAGATTTGACTCATATGCAGGTAGAGCTGGTCATCCAGACTTTAATGCTTCTATCTAGCTCTCCTACCGGAAGGAGACTTATGCAACAGCTTCTTACCGGTGATCCATATATTCATGATATTAAATTGGATACAGACGCTACAAGCAGAAGTGTTGAAGTGGTTAATGCTTATCTAAAAACTATGTGCCTTAAACTCATTTTCGAAAGAATTCCAAAGGCAAAAGGAAACACCGCACTTAGAGAAGCGGTAAAAAGAATTCCTAATATGCATATGCTAACGGAGATCGTTAGCAGAGTACCACATCAGTTACGCGATTCCATTGTTGATATAGCCAGAAAACGCATAATAGCCGAAGAAGCTGCGTCTGGCCTGATTCATGCAGTAGATAGAGTAGCTACTGGTATAAAAACATTGAAGAATATATATCCGGAGCATGACGCAGCGATATCTGAAGCAGTAGATGAGATTTGTCGCATTGCAAAAGAATTTAATCCACCTGGTGAATTTAATGGATATGAAGGAAAGAAAGCGTTGATACAAAGAGCAATAAATGATAAGCCAAAAGTAATATTATTGCCTGCAGTTCAACGAGATGCGGTTGAAAGAATTTATAAATAAATAGAAGGACGCTTTGATTAGCGTCCTTCTTATTTTGCTTATAGGAGGATTAAGTAATGATTAAATTACTCTATGATATTGAAATGGAACCAGGGATTTTTAAAACATTTAAAAAGTTTCATGATAGCAATAAAGATACCGTAATATTTATTCAAATTACTAATGTTACTATGGAAGATGTAGCATGTAATGATGTAGTCTGGATTTATTATGATGCATTTGCCAGATTATTGTCAAAATATTCGCGTTGGGAATTCTTGCAAATAAAAGAAGGGGATAAAGAAAAATTACATTATGTATATGTGTATAGTAGAAAAGATAGAAAAAATGACCTAAAAGATAAATTCAATATAGCGAATTTATTTAGAAGAGGATCATACCAAAAATGCTTTGATGCTATAGCTGATAAATATGATGTAGAGATAATTAGGCATGATATCGACCCAAACCATTTTGATGACTGGAATATGGCCGGCTCTAATCCAGATGGAACTATATATACAAAGTATCGTAAAGATATAAAAAATAGGGAACGAGAATTGATTAGCATCTATCATGAAATAGGCCATATAATAATAGGTAGAAAAGATTCCTTATGTACATTAAGCATAGAAGGAGAAGCTTGGAATATAGCGTTTAGGCTATCAGCAAATGATGGATTCTTCTTTCATGACTTTCATAATGTAAGAAATAATGCCAAAGATGCATATAGATCATATATACTAAAAGAAGATAATACTATATACGAAGAGACCATACGTTCAAAATACTGATTGAATATATATTATATGAATGAGGTGATAAAAATGAATGATATTGAATTTATAGTAGCCACTGCCTGTTTCGCAGTAGTTTTTCTTATTTTAATAATTTTGTTTGCATTTAGTGGAAAAATTAAGAAAGATCGCGAAATGGATAACCTAAGAAAATTTGATATGATGCTATTTGTAAAGCATAGAGATGAATATAATAAAATTCATGCAGCGATAGGATTTGAAAAGGACAGGAGGAGATAGAATGTTAAAAGATATTTTGGGTTCGCTGAATAATGGTTCATTGGACATGATTACTCCAGCGAACTCATCTAAAATTTCAGAGATGGCTAGTAATTTTATTAGCAAACCAGATAAAGATATTATAAAAGCAGATCTGGAAGAGATGCTAGATATCTTAAAGATATCAAATATTCTTTATAATAATACCAATAGAGCATTACTTCCATTAGAAGATGGTGTATATGATCTATTGGTGGTAAAGTATGACACTATTACTAAAGGAAAAGCTCCGGTTGGAGCTAGGCCTATTCATTTTAATGAACAACTTCAGGATAGTATAGCCACCACAGATCATGAGTTAACAGAAGTGGTTAGAAGAGTTGCCAGGAAAGATAATATGCTATTCTTTGATGCGATAACAAAGAATTCCACTCCTATAGCAAGTGATTTTTATATAGGAAAAGACGAAAGCCTAATATCTAAGCATGTTTCCAATACAGCTCATAATTATCCTGAATTGGTTGGGACTCTTGATAAATGCAAGTTCACTTTGATATCAGAAGCATTGCGCGCTGGAATAGATCTTGAAAAAGATAAAGTGTGGATCTTTGAAAGAGATTTTCTGCATTATCATCAAACAATGGGTATAAGTGCAAATGAACTTATACTTGAATTGAAATATGATGGAGTATCTGTAGAAGCGGTAATAGACGGTGATGAGATTATATATGCCGGCAGCCGTGGCGATACTCAATTTGATGAAGCTACTGATTTGACTCCTTTATTTGGAGGATATAAATTCGATAGAGCAACAAATCATGTAGCTAAGGGAACAGTATTTGGTATTAAGTTTGAAGCTATTATTACATATAGTAATTTGATGAAAATTAAAGAACTGTATGGAAAAAGTTATGTTAATGCTAGAACTGCTATAATAGGCATTACAAGTGGATTGGATGCTAGAAAATTTAAAGATTTTATAACTTTGGTTCCATTGGCAACAGCAGGATTAAATTTTGTTGAACGTGAAGTAGAGATCAAGTTTTTAAATAAATTCTATACTAATGGTATCGATCTTAGATATCAAATTATCAATGGAGATAATACAACTTTATTGTATCAAGTATCTAAGTTTGTTGATGAAGCTGAATATATGAGATCATTTATTGATTTTATGTATGATGGGGTTGTAGTAAGCTATACAAATCCTTCTATTAAACAACTGCTGGGAAGGGTAAATTCCATAAATAAATGGAGTATCGCTATTAAATTTAATGCTTTGAAAAAGCAAACCATTTTCAAAGGATATAGATTTACAGTAGGGCAAGACGGAAGAATAACTCCAATGGCATATTTTAATGAAGTAGAATTTCTCGGTACTATTCACAATCATACTACTGTACATTCATTGAGAAGATTTATGCTTTTGAATTTAAGAGTTGGAGATTTGGTTGATACCGAATATAGGCATGATGTCATTGTTTATCTTAGTAAACCAAACAATAGCTACAATGCTAAAAATTCTAATCCAGTTATAGATTTCCCTATAGTTTGTCCTTCATGTGGAGGGGAAATAACAGTATCTGATACAGGGGATTCTGCATATTGCTTAAATATAAATTGTCCTGATAAAGTGGTAGGCAGAGTTACTAATATGCTTAAAAAGCTTAATATTAAAGACTTTGGAGAAGCTATTATCAAAAAGTTACAATTGCAGGGCATGCTTGATTTTATGAATATTGATCGCGGTATTGTTGAAAGAACTATTGGGAAAAAGATGATGGAAAAATTTCTTGATAGGAGAGAGCAAGTACGCAGTACACAATATCCTGATTATAGAATGGTTGGAGCTTTGGGCTTTACGTCTTTGAGTTCTGAAAAATGGAAACTGATTTTGCGAAATGTAGAATTGGAAAGTATTATTAACAAAAAGGATGAAGAACTATATCCATGTATAGTTACCATTAAGGGTATTGGCAAAGAGGGAGCAATGACTGTTATAAAAGAAAGAGCTTATTTTGCACAAGATTTGAAGATGATTTCGAAAATGGAAAATGTTCAAAGGACATTTGGAAATACTCTTGAAAAGGTTCAAGTAAGATTTACAGGATGTAGAGATGAGAACTTATCAAAAGCTCTTAATGGATTAGGATTTGATGCGGATGGCAACAAATCTGTAACCAAGAAGACTAGATATCTTATTATTCCACGTGATGGATATATGTCTGATAAAATGAAAAGGATAAGTAAGACATGTAGCATCATTACATTGGATAAAGCTTGGGTGTATGCCAAATCAATGAAAAATCAAAATATTGATTGATATCAAAATCTATTTATGACTAAACAAAAAAATAATCATATATTATATTAGTGCAAGGGAATAAATTATAGTTCTCATTGCACTGATTTAATTATAACAAAAGACAAAGGGGAAATGATTAAATGAAAAAGTACGAAGAAACTAATTTGTCAAACGAAATTTTAAAAGCTATTACGGAAAAACTTCGCTATGGTTGGGATCTTGAATTTTCAGTGGATGGGGTAAAAATGCTTCTTGAAGGTATGGCTAAATATCTCGCAGAAGTAAAGGAAAAAGGAAAAGTTCATGCTGCTGTTGTTGAAGATCTAAAGGGAAATTTTCATATTGGTGCCTTTGTCGAATATGTTAAGGGCGAAGGTGAAAAAAGCGGAGAAGCGTCTTATGTATTAACATATACATTTAACGCAGATAATATTAAAGAAACTTATGTAAAGGCGAATCTTGGAGATCCTGTTTTCCATCACATCATTGCAGATGTTGGATTGACGCAGCACGGACTTTCATTCCGCAAACTAGATGATAAAGAGTTCTTAACCCCTACAATGTGCGTAATTGCAGATTGCATTAAGAATTATCTACATGCAAATGCAAGTATCGATCCGGTTGTAGAGCTTGATAATTATTTCAAAGCGTCAGCCGAAATTGATGGAGATAAAATTTATTATAAGATCACTCCTGGCGAAATCCTTAAGCAGCATATTAAAGCTGATGCTGAGAATGAAAAGAAAGTTGCCTAATATTTAAGAAAATATGAGAAGCAGAACTTTCTGCTTCTCATACTTATTGCTTATTAAAATAAGATAGGAGGAAATATAATGAAATTAGATGATGAAATAGCTCAATATTCTAGAGCTACTGTAGAAAAAGTAGATAATGATAAAAATCCAAATATGTTTATCAGAAATTATATAAAACTTTGCTATGGTGCTGATCATAGCACAGGAGAATATAGTATGATTGGTCTGTGCGCATCGTTAAAAGTTGGAAGTCCAGCATTGGTCAAGTGGTCAAATTTTAATGGGAACGAAAGCACTTCGGTATTATGCGATATTGAAGGGGCCAATGATCTTTTAGGAATCACAGAACAAAATGAACTGATTAGCTTAAAAATCTGTAATGCAATTAAAGAAAGATATATGGCAGTCTCTTCAGTGGCTATAATCCAAGCAATATTGAAAAATTACGACCACTCAGAGGAATTAAGTGCGGAATCTTCAAAAGGTATTTATATACAGAAGCATGATAAAAGTGAATATGATTTAGCTAATGCAGAGGTGCTGAAAGTAGGAAAGATTACTGTAGAAGTTGGAAATTTAGTGTACCAGCCTTCTGCTGGGGGAGAAGACTTTGATGGACCTTTATGGTACAATGTATTTGTTGGGCCGCATGATGATACATCTGCATCTAGCATTTATCCTTATGCACATGGCAATGCTAAAGTTTTGGCCGAATACTGCGGGGAATATGGTAAAAAGAAATTATGCAGTTCCGGAGGAACTGGTATGAAAAGTTGTGCAGCTGTATTAGAAGCATATATTCTTACCAATGGAGAATTCGATTGGTAATTTTATAAATTAGAACTAGGGAGACGATTTAATGACTAAAGGAAAAGAAAA
>Ga0172378_10000550_pt1 | contig 33266 bp, 27 predicted proteins | sample GrowelOW332metaG_FD_119755 | JGI IMG/M metagenome (GOLD analysis project Ga0172378, IMG submission 119755) | Groundwater microbial communities from an aquifer near a municipal landfill in Southern Ontario, Canada - Pumphouse #3_1 metaG | ecosystem: Environmental > Aquatic > Deep subsurface >...
CGCGACGATTCATCCGTTCTGGGGTACCGTTAAAAGATCCAGTGTTTTCAGAAATTCGCCTAACGAATACATTGAGGGAGCGTCATTCCTGATCTCCCCGGAGTGCTTTCAGAAAATCGGTTTATTCCCTGACGATTATTTCCTTTACTCTGAAGAAACGGATTACTGCTATGCCGCACGCAGAGCAGGACTTTCCCTTGCACTCGCAGAAAAGTCAATCATCCGGCATGATGCGGGAAAATCAACCGGCAGTGAACTCGGCAAAGGTAAAGTTCCTTTTTTCATCGACTGTCTGATGGTCCGCAACAGGATCTTCTTTTGTAACAAATACGGTTTTCCAAAAACCGGAATTTTTCTCGCTCTGCTAATTTCTTTACTGCTACGTGCCCGGAGAAATCAATGGAATCGCATAGCGACGATTCTCCGAATTACGCTAAGCATACGGGAATTCAAGCAATTTATCCGCGATAACGGAGGCTTTATATGAGGATCAGACTTTTTCCGATTCTCGCTGTCTTTTTCTCCTGCTCCATTCTTGCCTCCGCCCTCGAAATGCCGGACACCCTCCCCGGGCATCTCCGTTTCGGAGATTCCACCGTATTCTTCCATATCCGCGGAACGCTCGCGGATTCCGCATCCGTCACCCACTTTTACGATTCCGACAAACATAAAGAAAACAGTTTGAGCATGCGACTCCGCGTGGATGGACAGATCACCGATGCTTTCGTTTTCCGCGCCATGGGTTTCGTTTCAAACGACAAGACGTCACGCGATTACGTCGATAATTTTTACGACCCTTACGACGGGCTCCCATACAATCATCAAGGCAAAGGCGGCCGCACCTGGGATACCTTCACCGCGCGAAGTGAATATCGTACAAGTTTCGGCAAACTCATGGGTGGCGTAGACTATCTGGAATGGGGACCTGCGAAACACAATAAGCTCACGCTTCGCGGCTCAAACAACAATTACCGTCCCTGGATGGATTCGACGATGCGCCTCCAAATCCCGGCACCGACGCCGTTCTTCGGCTTTGAACTCAATGCAGGCCCGGTCACTTACACGCAGTATTCCGGCAAACTTTACTACGACAAGCACAAGGATAAATATTTCCATGCGAACCGCCTCGACCTGCACCTCCCCGCGCAGATCACATTCGGCATCGGCGAGACGATCGTCTATGGTTCCACCGTGGAAGCCGCGGGCACCAATCCCAACCGGGACGCAGACAGCTCCGACCGCCATTTCGAATGGGTCTACGCCATACCCTTCGTGCCTTACGTATTCGCCCAGCACTACCTCGGCGACCTCGACAACACGGGGCTTTCCTTCGACATCAGCGTCAAGACACTCCCTCATTTGGAATTCTACGGGGAAATGCTCTGGGACGACATGAAAAAGGTGACCTCCATGTTCGATGACTCCTGGTGGGGAAACAAATGGGGCGCGTCCGTCGGTCTCACCACGCAGGAACGCCCGATAGGTCCCTTCAAGTATTCCTGGACCGGGGAATTCACGCAGATCGAACCCTGGGTCTATACGCACCATAAAGGCGAAGGCTACACGTACTCCAATTACGGACAAAGTTTTGGAAGCGAACTCGGGCCGAATTCCCGGGAACTCTACACGCAACTCGATCTGGAATGGAAACAACTGAAACTCACGCTTTCCGCGTCCAATGTCGCAAAGGATTCCGCGAAAGGGAGCAACATCAGCGACATTCACGATCCGAACACGGATGGCACGGACCGGAACTTCCTCGCGGATTCCACGACGGCGCGCTACCGCGAATTCGGCGCAGCGCTCACATTCGTCCCTTTCGAATGGTTCTGGGTGCGCGCCGGGTACAGCAAGTTCATCGGGGACTATGAAGGCTACCGCATGGAAGCGAGCACCGGCGTCACCTGGTAAAGATAAAATGGCCCCATTTACTATATTGGAGCCATGACCGATTCTAAAAATCTCGATGAATACGCAGCCACCCTTGCGAAAAATGCGCGGGTGGCGTCCAGTGAAATCCGCACGCTTAGCGCCGATGAACGGAACTCCGTTTTAAAAGCCGTGGCGAAAGCGCTCCGTGCAGAAAAGGCGGAAATTCTCGCCGCGAACGCGAAAGACCTCGCGCGCGCAAAAGGAAACATCACCGATGCGATGATGGACAGACTCACCCTGAACGATTCCCGCATCGAAACGATGGCGAAAGGCGCGGAAGAGATCGCGGACTTCGCAGATCCCCTCGCGCGCACGCTCGAAAGCCGCACGCTCGGGAATGGCGTGCGCATCAGCCGCGTGGCCGTGCCCATCGGGGCCGTATTCTTCATTTATGAAAGTCGTCCGAACGTGACGATCGACGGAGCCTCCTTGTGCTTCAAGGCCGGGAATGCCGTGATACTCCGCGGCGGCAAGGAATCCATCGAATCCGGAAAGTTCCTCGCCGGGATTTTCCGCAAGGCCCTCCGCGACGCGGGCGTCACGGAGAACGCAGTGCAGCTCGTGACCGAAACGGATCACGCCCTCGTCACAAAGCTTTTGCAGAAGAACGATTGCCTGGATCTCGTCATCCCCCGCGGCGGAGAGCGCCTCATCCGCGCCGTGGTCGAACAGAGCAAGATTCCCGTCATCAAGCACTTCAACGGAATCTGCCACATCTACGTGGACCGTTCCGCAGACTTTTCCAAGGTTCCCGCGATCCTCGAAAACGCGAAGACGCAGCGCCCGAGCACCTGCAACGCCATGGAAACCCTCCTCATCGACCGATCCATCGACGATGAGACTATCGCGAAGTTCCTCGCTCCCCTCCGCGCGAAAGGCGTGGAAATGTTCGGCGACAAGGAAGCCCAGAAGCGCCTCCCCGGCGTCAAGGACATCGGCGGCGACAAGAACTATCACCATGAATACCTCGCGCTCAAAATGAGCGTGCGCTTTGTCGCAGACGTTCAGGAAGCCTGCGAGCACATTGAAAGATACTCCAGCCGCCATACGGAATCGATCCTTGCCGAAGACCCCGCAGCGCAGGATTTCTTTGTGCGCAACGTGGACTCCTCGAGCGTAATGGTGAACGTGAGCACACGCCTCGCGGATGGCGGAATTTATGGTCTCGGCGCTGAAGTGGGCATTTCCACGGACAAGCTCCACGCCCGCGGCCCCATGGGAATCGAAAGCCTCTGCACCTACAAATGGGTGCTCAAGGGCGAAGGACAGGTACGTGAATGAAACTCCCCGTGAACGAAGAACTTCTAAAGTCACTCAAGTATGACGCGAACGGGCTCATCCCGGCGATCGTCCAGGACGCGGACAAGAACGACGTGCTGATGATGGCCTGGATGAACGAAGAAGCCCTCCGCCGCACGCTCGCCTGCGGTGAAATGACCTTCTGGAGCCGGAGCCGCAAGGAATACTGGCACAAGGGCGACACGAGCGGAAACGTGATGACCATCGTCGAATGGTTCGCGGACTGCGACACTGATACGCTCCTTTTTAAGGTGCGCATGCAAGGGCCGCAAGTCGCTTGCCACACGGGCGCGCGCAGCTGCTTTTTCCGCAAAGGCTAGCGGCCATCCCCAAAATTTATTTACGGCGAAAATGGCCACGACACTTCGCAAGACAATTTATAGAGATATTCTGTAATGTTTTCAAAAAACGTTCTCTTGGCGGTTTCAGGAGGTCTCGACTCAATATGCCTTTTGCACTATGTTGCAAACCACAGGGAGCAATTGGGAGTCCAAAGAGTCGTCGTCTGTCACGTTAATCACAAAATCCGCGGCAATGAAGCCGACGGCGATGAAGAGTTCGTTAAAGAACTCGCCCAAAAATACGGTTTTGCGTTCAAGCATAAATCGCTGGATGGGCTTTCAATGCTTTCCGCGGGAGATTTTGAGAATAAAGCCCGGATTGAGCGCTATAAATTCTTTAGCGAAGTCGCAGAACAAGAACATCTGGATTTTATTTATACGGCGCACCACGCAGACGACCAAGCGGAAACGCTACTGATGCGGCTTTCGCGGGGAACAACACTCAAAGGTCTCTGCGGAGTCAAAAAGAAACGCGCCGACGGAATCATCCGCCCTTTTCTCGAAAAAACAAAACAGGAACTTCTGGAATACGCACAAAGCAACAATTTAGAGTGGAGGGAAGACCGCACCAACACAGATACTGCTTATGCGCGAAACGCGGTACGGCACAGGCTACTTCCCCATCTGAAAAAGGCAAGCCCCGATGTAACAGAACAACTTTCACGCATAGCAACACTCGCAGAAAAAGCTTATGACAAAGTGCTCTCCTCCGCAGAAGCTCATTTAACCCCTTACGTCCTCCCGCAAAAGCTTTGGCCATTTCCCGCAAGCATAGCTCCTTTTGCAACGGTTATCGCACTTCACAAGCAAGCGCTGACAGACCTTGCGGTCAAAAGTCCGAAAGGAGCTTCCGAAATACTCCGGCTTTGGCTAAATACAAAGGGGTTCTCCTTTCCTTTTAAAACAGACTTTTCCGCAAATGTTGCAGAACGGGGCAAGTTGCAGATCTTTGAAAAATCAAAGAATATCCTCTGGTTTTGCCATACGCCCAAAACTCCGGATATGCACAATTTGTATCTTTTAGATGATTCGTCAAACTCTTCTTGCAAATGGCGTATGCGTCTCAACGGAGACGAATACACACCCATTTTTGGCAACCGTAGCTCCAAAAAACTCAAGAAATGGTTTGAAGAAAACGGCGTACCCCCATTTGCAAGGGACTTTTTCCCAGTCTTTGCAAAAGGGTCCCGGGTAATTAAGATTTATGGGACTTTTCCTGATAAAGGATTGTTTTAAAGGAATCTATGAGTAACAAGGCCAAGACACCTTCTCCTTTCCGCAGCAAGAATTTTTTTCTCATTGTGACAATGCTCCTGATGGTGCTCTTCTTTATGAGGCTCTACAATGAAGAACCCACTAAAGATTTGACGCGCACCGAATTTCTCGCTATGATGCGGGATAGCACCACCGCAATCAAGAGTCTCAAGCTCCAGAAAACTCCGGACGGCATCGTGATTGAAGGTTCCCGCGCGATGACGGATGCGGAAATTGTCGAAGAAAAGAAACACACAAGCCCGCTCGCAAAACTCGCAAAGAGCGATCCGAACCCGGAACACGTCATTTCCTTTACAAGCCACATGCTTGAAGTCACCAATGAGCAAATCTCATATTGGGAAGGGCACAAGCACGTAAAAGTCCGCGTCATCCACGAGACGACCAGTTGGCTCGATCGCATCTTCGCCTTCCTCCCCGCCATCCTCCTCATTGCATTCTTCTGGTATATGATGGCCCGCCAGACCGGCGGAAGCAAGGGCGGCATGGGTATGTTCTCCTTCGGCAAGAGCAAGGCACACCAGCTTAACGAAAACGGCAAGACCAAGACGACCTTCGCCGATGTTGCCGGCTGTGATGAAGCCAAGGAAGACTTGGAGGAAATCGTCCAATTTTTGAAAGACCCTAAGAAATACGATGCTCTTGGCGGGCGCATTCCAAAAGGAGCCCTTCTGGTCGGTCCTCCGGGCACAGGTAAGACGCTTCTTGCCCGCGCCGTGGCCGGTGAAGCCGGTGTACCGTTTTTCAGTATGTCCGGTTCTGACTTTGTCGAGATGTTTGTCGGCGTGGGAGCTGCCCGCGTGCGCGATCTCTTTGAAATGGGGAAGAAAAATGCCCCTTGCATTTTATTCATCGACGAAATTGACGCAGTCGGACGCCAGCGGGGAGCAGGACTCGGTGGCGGTCATGATGAACGGGAACAAACGCTCAACCAGCTCTTGGTCGAAATGGATGGATTCTCCGCCAACGAAGGTGTAATCCTCATTGCAGCAACAAACCGCCCCGATGTGCTCGACAAGGCTTTGCTCCGCCCGGGCCGCTTCGACAGACAAATTACAGTAGGCCTCCCGGATCTCATAGGTCGCGAAGCCATTTTGCGCGTGCACCTCAAAAAGCGCAAGGTCCCCCTTGAAAAAGGTGTAGATATTCGCGCTATTGCCAAAGGAACGCCGGGCCTTGCCGGTGCCGACCTAGAAAACCTCATCAACGAAGCCGCATTACTTGCCGCCCGCTTCAACAGCAAAAAAGTCACCAATCAAGACTTTGAAGAAGCCCGTGACAAGCTCGCCATGGGAGCAGAGCGCCGCTCACTGCTGATGACCGAAGAAGAAAAGCGGCACACAGCCTACCACGAAGCAGGACACGCGTTGATGACGCTCCTCTGCCCGCATTCCGATCCTCTGCACAAAATAACGATCATACCCCGCGGGCGCGCTCTAGGCGTCACAATGTCCTTACCAGAAAACGACCGCGTATCGCTATCAAAAGAAAGCGCTGAAGAAAACATTATGATCTTGATGTCCGGTCGCCTTGCTGAACTTATCGAGTTCAACCACCAGAGTACAGGAGCCTCCAACGATATCGCGAGGGCAACAGAACTCGCCCGTAAAATGGTTACCGAATGGGGCTTCGACGAAAACATCGGACCACTCTGCTATAGCAGGAGTGAAGGCGAAATTTTCCTCGGACGCGAGATCAACAAACCCAAGGAAATGTCAGAAAAAATGGCGGAAGCCATCGACGGCGCCATCAATAACCTAGTCAAGCGCCTCACCGAAAAAGCGAAAGGACTCTTGGAAGAAAACCACGAGAAACTGAAAGCTCTTGCTGAGGCGCTCATCGAAAACGAAGTACTTGACCGCGACGAAATCGACCGCGTAATAAAAGGTGAAAAACTTGAAGGCACAAAAAAGAGCCGCACGTACCAATACAAAAAGGATCACGCCGAAAAGAAGGCTAAGGACAAAAAATCCGAAGAACCACCTCCAGATCCGGGCCGTCCACAAACCGTACCTTTGGAGGGCAGTCCGATCCCCGTTGGAAACGCCCCCAGCGAAGGCAAAGTAAAAGCTTAGAGGAAATACCGTGATATTCAAAGACTACCTCCATCGATCGAATGCCATATCTTGGACTATCGCCGGAAGCGTAATCACAGCCCGCCCTGTTCCAGCAATTATGGGCATAGTCAATGTAACTCCGGATAGTTTTTTCGACGGTGGAAAGCACAACACGCCCGAAGCAGCCTTTGAACACGCAAAAAAGCTCTTGGATGAAGGTGCGACAATTATTGACATCGGCGGCGAAAGCTCAAGGCCGGGGGCAAAGCCTGTGAGCGCAGACGAAGAACTCGAAAGAGTAATTCCGTTAGTCAAGCTTCTCCAGCCGCTCTTAAGTACCCGCGAATTTTTCATATCCATTGATACCATCAAATCTAAAGTCGCCTTGGAATCAATGAAAGCGGGGGCGCACATCATCAACGATATTAGCGCGCTTACCTTTGACAAGGATATGCCAAAGGTCATTGCAGAGACAAATGCCGCCGCAGTACTCAACCATATCCGCGGCAATTTCGGGAGCATGCAAAGCGACTTCACGCCTTACAAGAACGTCACCGCCGAAGTCCGCGACAGCCTCGTTTTTTCCGCAAAAAAGCTCATCGACTTGAATGTAGATGAGAAGACGATCTGCCTTGACCCGGGTATCGGTTTCGGCAAAAGCCTCCAAGACAACTTGGATCTCATTGCCTCCACAGAAGAATTTGTCTCTATCGGCTATCCCGTTCTCTACGGAATGTCCCGAAAATCATATATTGGAAAGATCCCTGGGCTTCAAAAAAGCGATCGACTGATTCCCACAGTGACTTCGGGAATTATCGCGGCACTCGGCGGCGCAACAGTACTTCGCGTACACGATGTCAAAGAAGCAGCCGAATCCATGAACCTTTTAAAGGCTTTCCGTCTATGAATCCTATTAAATTATTCGGAGTCATCGACGTCCGTATCGCGGATATTCTCGACATATTTCTCATTACAATCGTCGCCTATTACGTGTTTCTCCTTTTCCGCGGAACGCGCGCCGTACAAATGTTCGTCGGCGGTGGTCTCCTTCTTGTCGCCTGGATTCTCGCCCAATGGTGGGAATTACACACGGTCGTATGGCTGCTCAGCAACTTGGCAACGCTCGGCATTGTCGCAATAGTCATTCTCTTCCAACCCGAAATTCGCGGAGCACTCACCCGTATAGGCCAATCAGCCTCCAAAGCGAACCTCAAGACGCTTTTCTTTCACCAGAGCGGTCTTGAAATTGTCGCTAACGAAATCGGCACAGCCATCCAAGATCTTTCCAAAAATCAGTTTGGAGCGCTCATCGTACTTGAAAAGCGGGTAGGACTCCGCAATTATGCCGACACCGGTGAAATACTCAATGCCCGCATCAGCGCGCGTCTCTTGCGATCGCTCTTCTTCCCGAACTCAGCACTCCACGATGGCGCCGTCATTCTCAACAGTAAATCCATCGTCGCCGCAGGTTGCATTCTTCCGCTCCCCACAATCACATCCGAAAGCGATTCCGGACTCGGAATGAGACACCGCGCCGCCAAAGCGCTTGCCGCCGAATGCGATGCTATGGTCATCGTCGTTTCCGAAGAAACGGGTTACATCTCCATCGCTTACCGGAGTACGCTCCGCCGCAAGCTGAGCGTCAAGGAAGTAGAAGAGGAAATCAAACGCCATTGGCGCGATCTTTTTGAAGGCCAGGGCTCATCCAAGACGACACCCGAAAATTAATATGAGGTAGTGTATGTCCGCCGAAAAGAAAAATTCCGCAGAAGAAGAAAACGCACAGCGCAAAAAGAAACGGCGCCACAAGCTTACCCTACTCATTTTAATGTTCTTATTACTTTGTGCGCTATTCATCGTACAATGTGAGCTTTCGCGTTATAAAAATCAAATTCTAAACAGCAAACAAAACGCAGAAGACTTGGAAAATTTAAAAGCAGATAGTCTCGCCCGCTATTTAGATTCGCTCAAAGGAGATAGTCTCGCCCGTTTAAATGACAGCCTGGCACGGCTTCAAAGCCTAGAAGACAGCCTCCGCAACGACAGCATCGCCAAAGCAAACAGAGCCGCAGGGATTGATGCCGCACTGAACTTTGCAAAAGACAAAATCACTGCAGACTCCATCGAAAAGCGCAAACGCGAAATTCGCGACAGCATCGCCCGCGCCGATTCGCTTGCACGCCTCGACAGCATCTCCAGAGCGAACCGGGACTCCATTCCGCCAGAAGCATCCATAGTGCCTCCTCCAGGCCGCTACTTCGACCCAATACCCCTCAAAGTCAAATGCGATGAAATCAAGTGCAAAGTATACCTTTCCACTGGCGACACGGCCCACGCACAAGAGCTCACCAATGCCATTACATACAACAAAACCGGCGACGTTTTCTATGCCGCCGAGGACTCAGCAGGCAATCGCAGCAAGTGGCAAAGCGCACATTACGATATGGCGAGCGACAATGTCTGCGGCAAGAACGCCTACCCCGTACCCGTCAAAGGGAAAACCGTATGCGTAGACGCCTACGAATACCCAAATAACGCGGACGAAGTTCCCAAAGATATGGTCTCGCATGAACAAGCCGTGCGCCTCTGCGAAGAAACAGGCAAACGCCTTTGCGCAATCGAAGAATGGCAGGCAGCCTGCCGCGGCAAGGACAATTTCAAATACTCCTATGGAGATTCCTATGCCCCATCCAAGTGCAATACCAATACCAAAGCGGCTAAGCGCTCCGGACGCAAAGAACAATGCCGCAGCTGGTACGGAATGTACGACATGAACGGGAACCTCTGGGAATGGACTTCCACGCCCTCCAAGGAACGCGAGACTCTATTCCTCGTTGCCGGTGGAGCTTGGGACACACAGAACGCAAGCGGCTGTACTGAAAATAAATTCAGCTTCTACCCCCAGAACCAGTACAACTTTGTCGGATTCCGTTGCTGCGCCAATGCAAAATAAAAGGCTATTTCAGTTCCACATGCAGATGCTCGCCTGAAGCCCCCGGATGTTCCCACAAAACAAGAAAACGCTCTCCCAAGCTTTTGCGGATAGCAGACACCAGTTTGGATCTTTTTTGCCAAGGGACATCCGAAATGCGGAAATCAATCGCTTCATTCAAATAGTGCTTTGAAAAACGGGCATGCCAAGAAAAATCATTCGCACTCGTAATCACCGGCCGATAGGAATCACCCATCACCGCATGATATTCAGCAACAACGACAAGTGCGGCAGAATCCAGTGCCGGTTCCAATTTTCCCGTATAGACGCCAGGCTTTAATTTCGTCCGTTTTAATAGCAGCCGATGCACATCCTGCTCCCCCCATTCCCCGTAACAAAGAGAAAAGGAAAGCAATAAAAGGAAAAAGCGGATGAACACAAACGAAAAATAGTTTTTTGGGAAAAACTTTTTGCTATTTTTATATGCACGGAGAATGAAATATGAAAAAAATCCTTCTGGTTTCCACACTTGCACTAACGGCCCTTCTCACGTCCTGTTCCAAGCATGAAAAACCCGTCTTCACCGGTTATTGGCAAGGCGAAGACAATATGATTTTTGAAGTCATTCAAAATGACGGCAATAGCTACACGATCCGCAACATCAACGGCGACCTCTCCGCACACATCGAAGGAGATACAGTTCTCACCGGCAAAAATTCGCTAGACATGAAATTTGAAATGAAGGTTAAGGCCGACTCCGCGTTCTACCAGTTCGACACGATCATCTCCAAATACAAGCGTATTGACAAAGACACGTACCAATCTATTTTCAAAACGCTCACTCCTGCGATTTAGCACAAAATGATAGTTTGAGAAAGGGCGCATCCGACTAACGGCGGACCAAGCTATATTGCAGGGCTCTCCGTGGCGGCAAACCAAAACGCCGCCGCCCCGGAGAGCTCCTGCAACCGAGCCTTTGCAAATCAAAAAAATCAAACCAAAGCAAAGTCTCGGCACATTCGTGTCACTATCTTTTGCGCAAAGCGAAAAAAAGGAATTATTCATTTAACTCCCCCCTTCCCACGAGGGAAGAATAATCCAGATGCCTGTTCCAAGCGCCATTGAAAAGAGCGTCCATCCTTTCCAGGGTAGGAATTTTGCAACTACCTTCATTAAGCCGAAAGGCGAATTCGTCTACGTATCTCTGAAGATGCTTAAGCGAGAACTGGTGAAAGATTCCGTAACGCCCTCGATTGAGGACTGCCCAAACAGATTCAATCCCATTGGTGCAGGCCATCGCATCTACAAACAGCTTAGCTGAATGATTCACGGTCTTGTACTGATATTGCTCAGAAAGCCCGTCATATTCTCTAAAGTCATCTGTATTTACAACAGACCCAAGCAATACCGTCTTGTACATCATGGGCCGAAAAGTCTGCATTTTGGTATTAGGCACAACTTTGGCAAAGCCGCGTCCCTTACGTCTGCGTATCCCAACGACCGCAGACTTGCCTATGGAACCCCGCCCCGATTTTAACCTTTTGCGCTTGTGTTTGTTGCTTTCCTTACCGCCTATACAGGTCTCATCCCTTTCGACGATTCCCTGTAGGAAAGCATTTCCGCGCTCGCCCATGGATGAGCGGATGCGATGCATCATGAACCAAGCTGAATTTTGCCGAATGCTCAATTCTTTGCTTAACTGGAGAGACGAGATTCCTTTGCGGGCAGTCACCATCATGTAAATGGCGAGAATCCATTTGTCCAGGGGAATATGGGAGCGTTCGAAAATCGAGGCGGTACGTACTGTAAATTCCTTATGGCATCTGCAACAGCGATAGTAACCAGCCCGAGTTCCTCCACGTGCGCAAGAATGACGATGTCCGCAAAATGGGCAGATACGTCCTGACGTCCCCCATCGTTTCCTTTCTAATAACCTGAGAGCCGCCATTTTGTCTGGGACGAGTTTTGTCAATTCATAATAGCTGATAGTTGTTTTGTCGTTCATTGCAACAAAGTTATTATGTGCGTGTGTCAAAAATTGACAATTTTCTGGCAGGTGGTCTTAACTGAATAACTCCCAAATAAACAACCGCCCCTAAAAGGGGTTGCGTGAACAAGCCCCCATAGGGGGCTATTTCTAAATCATCATTCCCTGTCTGAACAATTCTTCTTGACTGTCTTCCAGATAGCCTTTCTTTTGCTGCCAGCGGGTATATTTCACCACTTGTTCTTCGTTCACTCCCACCGTGCTCACGAAGTAATCCGTGGAGCAGAAGTGGATCCCCCAGTATTTTTTACGGGGACTGCCGTGCGCCCTGAATATCTTTATCGCGCTCCGGCCTTTCAAAGAGACGAGCAAAATTGCTCACGCTCCTGTCCGGCGGAATCTCGAGAACTATGTGGATATGATCCTTCCGGACATTTCCCTCAATGACCGTTAAATTCTTCCATTCGCAAAGACTGCAGATTTCATCGCGGACCGACAGCCGAATGTCGCCATTCATCACTAATGTACCGATATTTAGGGCACCGGATGATGTGATACTTTCATTCATAGACCGTATGTTTTCATTTTCTTAACGATGAGGGCATCGGGTCTCCTTGTCAGATTTTACCCTTGTCCAAGGAATCTATGTCCTCATCAACTTTTCTCGCTTACTGTACTTCAAGCATAGCTATGGAACCGAAACCCCGCGCAAAGCAGGGGGAAAAGAGTCGCGCTTTCGCTTGCCATTCAAAAGGGTCAATACTTACATTTTGATAGCTTTGCCGACAATTTTGACTGTGTTGCTCTTAATTTGCAAATCATTTATTTTAGCAAGCAATTTCTAGAAGTGCCCTTGAGAATATTGTCCACACTCCAGCATATTCATCAAATTTTTCTAAATTATCCTTGTTCAATTTTAACATGAAGGTGCTTTCTATGAGCAAGAATTATAAAATTGCAGTACTTCCCGGCGACGGAATTGGCCCGGAAGTTATGAAAGAAGCAGTACGCGTCCTTGACGCCGTGGCAAACAAATTCAGTTTCAAGGTAGAAAAAGAATGGGCGGACGTAGGCGGTATCGCATACGATCACTTCCAGAACCCGCTCCCCGAAAGCACGCTCAAACTAGGCGAAGCCTCCGACGCAATCCTCTTCGGCTCCGTAGGCGGCCCGAAGTGGGAAAAGCTTCCCCCAAATCTACAACCGGAACGCGGCGCGCTACTCCCCCTCCGCAAGCACTTCAAGCTTTTCTGCAATTTGCGCCCGGCACGCGTCTATAAGGAACTCGCCCCAGCTTGCCCGCTTCGCGCAGACATCGTCGGTGACGGGTTCAACATTCTCACCATCCGCGAACTCACGGGAGACGTTTACTTTGGCGAACCCAAGGGCCGCGAAGGCTCGGGTGACAACGAAATCGGCTTTGATACAATGAAATACAGCCGCTACGAAATCAAACGCATCGCCAAATTCGCATTCGAAGCTGCTAAGCTACGCAAGAAGAAAATCGCGAGCATTGACAAGGCGAACGTCCTCACCACCAGCGTCCTCTGGCGCGAAGTCGTGAAGGAAGTCGCAGTTGACTATCCCGATATCGCCCTTGAACATTTGTATGTCGATAACGCCGCGATGCAGCTCCTTCGCCGCCCACGCGAATTCGACGTTCTCCTCTGCCCGAATCTATTCGGCGATATACTCACCGACGAATGTGCGATGCTCACCGGTTCTATGGGACTCCTCCCCTCCGCAAGTATCGCTGAAGGCTCCTTCGGCCTCTATGAACCAGCTGGCGGAAGCGCTCCAGATATTGCAGGGAAGGGCATCGCAAATCCGCTTGCACAAATTCTGTCCGTAGCTCTGATGCTCCGTTACTCCTTCAAGGAAGAAGATGCGGCAAACGCTATTGAAAAAGCCGTCGAAAAAGTCATCGCTCAAGGCTTCCGCACAGGCGAAATCTGGAAGGAAGGGATGACAAAGGTAGGCACCACTGGAATGGGTGATGCCGTTCTCGCGGCTCTCTAATCAGCACTTATAAAGTAATGGCCCCGCTCGTGTTCGAGTGGGGCCATTTGTATATAGGGCATCTCTAAAAGCACAATTTTTATGGCGAGAAGCCGGTTCCCTCCAGGGAACGTCAGGATTCGAAGAGCCGGACTCTAGGCCGGCCCCGCAGGGGTGAGGATGGAACAACGTGACACCGCAACAATTTTCTGGTAACACTTCGCACTGGTGGACTAAAGTCCTGTTGCCGAGCCTCAGGCAATGTCAAAGCAAGCTTTGCCGCTGTATTCGGCTCTTGCAACAGTCGTCTCTCAAAGTGGCGAAGAACGCTCAAGCCGAGCATCTCAGGTAGCGAACTCGTTTGCTATCATGACCTAAGGCGCAGAAGCGGATGCCTAAGGCATCAATACAGCGAGTATTGACGCTTCGCGTCACCCCTGCGGTTCGGTCATGCAACCAAGCAAGCTTGTCTTTGCTGCGCTCGATTTGCATGCGGTTCACTTAACCAAAGCAGTTTTTAGCGGTGCCCTGTATTCAAAACCACTGGCAAATAGCAAACATTTTCAGGCGCCAAACCGGGCAACAAGACTTCCTAAACGCGTCTTCTAAATAAAGAAGACGTTCTAATTAACCTCTTCTCCAGGAGCTAGAACTCGCTAAAGCAAGACAGGAATTCATCTCTGCGGATGAATTCACCTATGCAGCCATCAACAAATTAATGTTGTTGCATTTCCTGCTTGTAAGCCTCCGCAGCTTGATCCATGCGTTTCTGCATATTGGCGGATTCGGCGCGAAGCATAAATTCCTGCTCGGAATTGACGGCCTGCATCACAGCCTTCTTGAAGAGTTCGGGATTGAGGGCGACAAGGGCATAAATTTTATACTTCCCATCTGCTTGGTTGAATTGCGTAATTGTCTTGACGACATTTGCGCCGGAAAGTTCCTGCTGTGTATATTCATTTGCCTTTTCTTCCCAGAGCTTCTGGGCTTCGCCGCTCAGGTTCTTTGCATACTGTTCCTTGTAGCGGCTGACCTGAGTCTTCATCGCTTCTGCAAGAGCGGTGCGGGCTTCATCGGCAGCTTGGGTGCGGGCGACCATTTCATCATTGGAAACGGCGATGCCGATTCCGCAAGGGATATCCTTGCTCAGAAGATCGGACTTGAGCGATTCCAGTTCAGAAGCCGGCGTGGTAACCGTTTCATAGTTGCCTTCAGAAGCCTTTTGAGCGGAACTTGCACAGCTCGCAAACATTGCAGAACACGCACCCGCAATAAGAACAAAGACCAGTTTTTTCATATTAACTCCTATCATTATTTTGACCGGATCCCCGGTTTATAGAGATATATTAAAAAAATATATCAAAAAGAAAACATTTGCAAATAAGGAAGAAAGCATCATTTAGAGGGAAAAAACCTTTTTTGGGACCAAGGAAGGGGCTGTAGGAACGATTGCCCGCTAAAATGGGAGATTGCTGGTTACACTCGGCCATGCAGGCGGACATCCGCGAGATGCTCAATTTTTACTGCACATTTTTAATTTCTTTGAAAAGCGCGTGTTGCAAGAGCTAGATGCGGATTCTTAATCTCTTCCTCTCCGGCAACAAGACTTCCGTCACATGTGCATTTAGAGGTGGCCGTAATAACCCCCAATATAAATGTCCAACGGATGGCGAGAAGTTGGGGTAGCGGAAGACGCACAGGAAAAGCCGGCGACCGGAGGGAGCCGAAGTCGCTTTTCCGGAAAGTGCGGCTGAAGCGAGGGGAACTCTTTCCCCTCCAGAAATCCGCAAGTTTGTTTGCTTTATACGGTCACGCCCGATAGAAGGATTCTACATCGCTTGCGCCCGACAAGGAATTGATCCGTTGTAGATTTCCGGAATTACTAACTTCGTCATTACTTATGCGACAATTCGGAGCTTTGCTCCACACCTTGTCACCCTCGGGAAGGCGGGGAACCATAGGACGACCCTTATAGGCATGTGCTTGGTTGGATGCCCGCCTTCGCGGGCATGACGTAGAACGAGTTGGTTCAAAACAAAGTATGTCGTAATATCAGTGACGATGTTCATAAACCCAGTGTTTACATGCGCTCCAAAGGCATTGACGGATTTACTTCGGGCATGTGGCTTCTACATACAAAAAAACCGGGTGCATTCATGCATCCGGCTTTGTGGTTAAATCCTACCGAAAATTACGATTCTGGATAAACAGAAACCTTTTCGCGGTTGCCACCGAATTGTTCGAACTTCACTTTTCCGTCAACGAGGGAGAACAAGGTAAAATCCTTGCCCATACCGACATTGTTGCCCGGATGAAAGTGAGAGCCACGCTGACGGACAAGAATGCCGCCCGCCTTGACTGCTTCGCCGCCAAACTTCTTAACTCCGAGATATTTCGGATTAGAGTCGCGACCGTTACGAACGGAGCCTTGACCTTTCTTATGAGCCATTGTTAAGCCTCCTTCGACTTACGGATGGAATTCTTCTTGACCTTTGCGGGCTTTGGAAGATTCTGAGCGATCTTTTCCTTGCGGGTGAGAGGCTTATTCTGAGCCTTCTGTGCTGCAAGCGCCTTGATGCGAGCGCGATTGCGTTCCACAATCTTGGGATCGACTACGGCTGATTCGGATCCGGAGCGGAGTTCCGTGACAAGCACTTCCGTGTAGCCCTGACGATGACCGTTGCGGCGTTCATAACGAGTACGACGCTTTTTCTTGAACACGATCACTGTGTCACCCTTTCCGTGTGCAAGTACTTCTACTTTCACGGAAGAGTCATTCAGGACAGGGGTGCCGACTTTAACTTCTTTTCCAGAGAAAAGAAGAACGGACTTGAGCTCCAGCGTAGAACCGACCGCAGCAGAATCGATGCTCGGAACCTTGTAGGTCTTGCCGAGTTCGACTTTATACTGGAAACCACCTGTTTCAACGATAGAATACATTCTGTTATTCCTTGTTAGGTTGCTGTATCGGAGCCCCAAAATTAACAATTATTTTGTGGAACGTAAAGGCGTTGGTTTTAAAATTTGTTAAATTTTCTGCGAAATTTTGCAAAAGGAATCTTAAATGAACTCTATCGTGAGCCTCGACGGCGACTGGGAAATGCTTTTCGATACGGAAGATTTGGGCATCGTCAACCGCTGGTATGCCACTTACCCGAACGGAACGAGCACTGTTCAAGTCCCAAACGTGTGGGAAAAGTCTGTCGAAAAGATGTCCCTCGCGCAAGATACTGCATACTATTTTAAACGCTTTACTGTCGATGAGAAACAAGTTCCCAAGCGGATCTTCCTCCGCTTCGAACGCATCGCGACTCATGCTTCATTCTGGCTCAACGGGAAATACCTGGGCCAGCATTTCGGAGCTTATACTCCTTGTATCCTCGATACATCCAAAGCGATCAAGCTCGGCGAAGAAAACATTCTTTGCGTGCGCGTCGCCAATATGGGCTCCGCCAACAGCCGGATAGACTTCGGCCGCGACAGCCGCGAAGGCGCCAACGATCGCTATGTGCATCCCGTGGAAATGCCGGTCGGCCTTCCATGGACGGAATATCCATTCGGCGGCATCTATGGACACGTGAGCCTCATTCTCGGCAATACGGCTTTCATTTCTGGAGTCCAACTCGAACCTGACCTCGACGAAGAACGCGTCGCAGTCGATGTGGCTTTCAATAACCCGAGAGGTTTCCAGACCAAGCTCCGCGTGCTGATGAGAAATCCGCAAGGCGTTGTGAGCGAACTCGTTAAAGAGATCAAAATTGAAAAAGAAAACGGTTCCTATCGCTTCATCCTGAGCATCAAGGAGTGGAAAAGGGAAAAATGCGCGTGGACGCTCGATAATCCGAACCTGTTTACCATCGAACTTCAACTCGAAGGCAAGTCAAAAGGAAAGGAAATTTCCGAACATTCCTTCTCTGTTGTCCGCAATTTCGGTTTCCGCAAGTTCGATTGCATCAAGGGCGACTTCTATATGAACGACGCCATCGTCAAAATCCAAGGTGTAGCCTATTCCCAGCACAACAGCGAAGGCGGCCTCTGGAATTCAGACACGGCGATTCTCCGCAAGGACCTCAAAGCAATTAAGGATGCCGGGTTTAATACGATTCGTTCCAATGGAGCTCCTCTTACAAAAGAAGCGCTCGATATCTGCGATGAACTAGGGCTGTTCGTCTTCCAGGAACTTCCCATTCACACTATGCGCTCCACTCCGCACGGTCTCGAAACTGCCCGTAAAGTAATTGAAGACGTAGTAATGGAACAAAAACACCACCCAAGCATTGTTCTTTGGGTGCTCGGGGCAGAAAACGGCGCGCTCGTTCTCGAAAATGGCAACAAGCTGCTCAAGAACGTTGACCAGTTCGATATGTGCCGCCCGGTCATCAGCAACCTCAACTGCGTATTCCTCTCCAACGAAGAAGTGTTCCACAAGGACACAGGCAAGCTGATGGGCGTCACGAATGACAAAATTCTTTTGTACGCCTCTCACCGGATGCATCTCCGTATGAATCCGAATGCAGCTCTTACGGACTTTCTTTCGCATTATTGCGACAAAGAAGCGACAGATGTAATCGTTCCGGATGTGACGCTCGGCGATAGCCAGTTCCAAGATGAATACGAGTCCTTTGTGACTGAAACCAGCGGGAAAATTCTCATCACTCTGAAGAACCATACGATTCTCCCGGATTCAGCGACAGAGATTAAAGGCGTCCGGAGCCTCAAGAACGCAAAGGCGATCAAGTCTACATACAAACAAATTTCTGTGGTTCTCGCCGATCCGAAGCTCTCTATTTGGAAAGACTTTAAATCATTCAATGCTGACGCCAAACGTATTGCACTCAAAAGCAAGCTCACCCAAGCGACAGCCATTCAGAGCAACCCGCTTATTTCCGGTTTTATCCTTGACCAATGGGCGGACTTCGGAGCAGACTTCTGCGGATTAGTCGATGAAAACCGCAAATCAAAAGGACTTGAAGCCTTCGAAAAAGAATTGACGACTCCAACCCGTTTGCTCATTACAGGTTTTGAGCCGGTAAATGCACCTCAAACCGAAATTTCATTCCAATTAGCTCTCCTTAACCAAGCCCGTTTAGAAGACATTGAAATCACCATTTCCATCCTCGACAAAAACGGAAAGAGCGTCAGTTCTTCCAAACACCAAGCCAAAGGCCAGACAAGTCTTACGCCGCTCGGTACATTTACGGTAATCGCTCCCAAAGTGGAAGGCGAGTATAAACTTGTCCTTGAACTCGCCTGTATGGGGAAAACAGTAAGTACGTCTTCAGAAGACATACTCGTGATGGAACCTGCCGATGTCAAGCGCGCAATGAAGGAAGTTTGCTTCCTCGACAATAATGCAGAAACGACTGCCGATGCCAAAGCCGCTCTTGGCGGATCTGAAAAGATCATCTTTACGGCAAACCTCAGTTCTTGGAATGATGAAGTCCTGAATAAAATCGTCGAACTCACCCGCGACGGCGGGAAAACACTGCTCCTTTCCGATATGAGCCGTGAAGATATCGAAACTTTCAACGGAAGCCATCATTTTTCACAAACGATCGAATCCCACTTCACCACAGGGGCTTCGGGAATGAGTCTTCACTATCTTGTGAATGGATCCCCGCTCCTCCCTGAATTCGCAGGGCACCAAGTGCTGGATAACTTGGCATCCGCTGTGATGCCAAGCGTTTCCCTCAACGAACTTCCTGAAGCAACCGTCATCGCCCGCTCTATTTCGCTCATCAATGGCGAACTCAAAACCGGCGTAGACCTCCAGATGCTTCCATTTGGTAAGGGACGCATCGTATTCAACCAGTTTAGCATTTTTGAAGGGCTCGAAACAAACCCGCTTGCAGACAAGGTCTTTACCAAGCTCGTAAAAATTCTCACTGCAAAATAAAATCTAAATTTGACAAATTAAGCCGGAGCGATTTCGTCTTAATTTGTTTTTGATATTTTTTACCGAATTCAGGCAATCAGAAGGATTGTCCCTTAGCATTAGTTGAATCGCATCGCGCGATCTCCTGCACGCTGGGCTGATACAATTTTAAACAAATTGAGCCTATCCAAGCATCGTCAACGCTCTTCTGTGTACGAATTTTCCCAAATTGATTCCAGATGTAGTCGTACTCTCGCATTTTCGCGAGTTCTAAACAAATCAGACGTATAAACTTCCGGCCACGGCTTATGGACACCTCTAAAAACTCAATTTTTATGGCGAGAAGCCGGTTCCCGCCAGGGAACGTCAGGATTCGAAGAGCCGGACTCTGGGCCGGCCCCGAAGGGGTGAGGATGGAACAACGTGACACCGCAACAACGAGAAGCCGGTTCCCTCCAGGGAACGTCAGGATTCGAAGAGCCGGACTCTAGGCCGGCCCCGAAGGGGTGAGGATGGAACAACGTGACACCGCAACAATTTTCTGGTAGCGAACGCGTTCGCTATCATGGCCTGAGGCGCCGAAGCGGATGCCGAAGGCATCAATACAGAGAGTATGTACGCTTCGCGTTACCCCTGCGGTTCGGTCATACAACCAAGCAAGCTTGTCTTTGCTCCTCTCGATTTGCATGCGGTTCACTTAACCAAAGCAGTTTTTAGAGGTACCCTTATGTTAAAATATAATTTCGCATTGCGGATACTATGCAAGCTGTCAATTCTACAAAAGCCCCCGTTGCCGAGGGCGTTTTTTTGTTTTAAATAAATTAATGAGAACCGAGCTGTTGTTTGAGCAATGCGCGGCGCTTGCGTTCCTTTGGAGTTAAGTTCGCATCATTGTCATCCGATGTATTATACGCGGAAGATGATGAATAAGAAGTCGTCGTTACTTGAGAAGCGCCTTGAGCCGCTAAACGGCGACGTTCCTTGAGAGTCAATCCATCATTCGAAGATGGTTTTGCAGGTGAAACGGGAGCTGTTTTTACAGCAGCCTTAGAAGTCGTCGATGTAGTTGCTGTATTAGAAGAACCATTTCGGGCTGCATTAGCGGCATTCATCTTCTTATCAGCCTTTACCTTTTTGGTAGCAAGCAATTGGGCCTTGGAAAGGGGGGTTGCCGATGCAGAAGTAATCGCCTGCTGATATTCAGGCACATTCCACACAGATCCCGGTTGTCCAAAAGCATTTTGAGCATCGCTCAAAGAAGACTGAGCCCAAGAATCAGAAGCGATCGGAGGAAGGAGCGAGACCTTCAAATTCTTGATGACGGACGGAAATTCATCATCGCCATCCGAATAAAAGATCATCATATCAAAAATGCCCGCCTGATATTCTTCACCATCCGATCCCCCTATCGGAGAAGGAACATAAGCAACTTCAACATAGACTTCATCGTTATCGATGCCGTCGAACAAGAGTTCTGGATCACCTTGAGGAACCTTCACGTCGCCTTCGCAAACAAAAGCCCATGGCGCAAAAGTTACCCTAAAGATGAAGTGATGAAAACCGCCTTTTGCTTCCCTCAGCTGGAGAAAGTCTGGAGCAAACGCCTGAAATTCAGGCTTGAGGCCTGCAAAGGAAAGTACAGCTCCAAATAGAACGGACAAAACTGCAAGCTTTTTCATCATAACGGAAACTCCTGATAAAAGAATTAAGCCTTGTCAAAAAACAGCGACTTTGCGGCATCGAACATGGCATCCTTTTCGCCTTCATCGCGGCACTCTGTATAAATACGCACCTTCGGCTCCGTGCCCGACGGACGGATAAGCATCCAAGAGTCGTCTTGGAAAATAATTTTTACACCGTCCAAAGTCAAGAGCTCCCGGACAACTTTCTCCGTTTTACCAATCATAACCTTGGTTCCCGGCTGTGCCTTGCCCGCTACGGCATTAACTTGAGCAACAAGCGGAGCGCCAACGAGTGACTTATCGACTTCAAAAGCGGAACGGGTCGGGAAGAACTTACCGTATTCGCGGTAGAGATCATCGAGATATTCACCCAAATTTTTCCCGGTAACAGCCATAATTTCAAGCGCAAGAAGAAGACCAAACTGAGCGTCTTTTTCAAGCGTATTGTTGAGGCCGGAAATACCGTCGGACTCTTCAAATGCTATCAGCGCCTTCGGATTTGCCTTCCGGGAAAGCCACGGGCGGAAATTTTTGAAGCCGACCGGAGTTTCCATCACTGGCACGCCGAGCTTTGCAGCAATGACGTTCACAAAATTGGATGTCGCGACGGACTTGGCAATAACCCCCTGTTCCTTGCGCCACGTAACCATATAATGGGACGCAATTGCACCAAAGCGGTTCATATCTATCTCGCGGGTTCCGTCATAAAAACGGATGCGGTCTCCGTCCGGGTCAAAAATACAACCCAGGCGATACCAGCTCTTGCTCTGGTCGAGCACGCGGCGCACACCTTCCAAATTTTTGGAGCTCGGTTCAGGAGCTATTCCGCCAAAAAGCGGATCCGCTTCCGTACGGAGGGAAAGCAGGCATTCCGGATTGCCGAGAATAGCTGCTGGACGCCCACGCGTAGCTCCATGGACGTGGTCGCACACAAGCGTCAGGCGGCCTTCATCGAGAAGCTTCTGGATACGGGTAAACTTAATCGATCCCTGCTTGTGGAGAAATTCCTTATAAATTTGGACAGAATCTATCTCCTTCCATTCAACAGAAGTAAGCGGTTCAAACTTGAAACCGTTCATCATTTCATTGGAAAGACGGGTAATGACGCTTGTGATTTCGGAACCCGCAGGACCGCCGTCCGCCGGGTTGAACTTGATGCCCGCATAATTTGACGGATTGTGGCTAGGGGTCATATTGATGGAGCACGCGGCCTTGAGCATTTCAATTGCCGCAGAAAATTCCGGAGTGGCCATTTCGCCGCCGTAATAGATCTTGGTGACACCGGCCTTGATGAATTGCAATGCAACTGCGCGGCAGAATTCATCGCCTAAAAGGCGGTTGTCATGTCCGATCACTACGCCGCGGGTTTTGAGTTCTTCAAAACTTGCCACACCAAGAGATTCAAACAGTTCCGGGGAAGCTTCCTTATACATGCGCACAATCGCCGCACCGATGACTTCCAAATTGCGAAGCGTAAATTCAGACCCGATCTCGCCGCGGAAACCCGAAGTACCAAAGCTCACCTTGCAGGAGGCTTCAGAAGTCAGCGCCGCTTTTTTTACCTCTTCTACAAGAGACATATCCGCCGCCGGTTTGAAATCAGGGGATTGAATTTTTTTCCAAATTTGTGAAACAGTTTCCATCGGTGATCCTCTTGTGTGAAAATTTACGCCGCATAATTTAAAAATTTTCAATTTAAAAGACAAAAAACAGGTCTATAAAAGAGCCTATTTAAGGTAGAGAAATGATTTTTTTTGCTTACCCCCGAGCAAACCGAAACAGACAAGACAAAATACTTTCAAATGATCCCTGTTCAGAATTCCACATCCAACAATCTTCCGGCATTCACCTTTGCAAGAAACATCTACCGACACAGATTAAATAGAGGCAGCCAACATAGTCGTTACGAAGGTCAAGGATCGGAAGAAGGCCCCGAACAGGCATTCCATCAATGGCTCCTGCACTAGAAACTTCACCTTGATGCTTTTAATAATCCAGATGTTCCCAGAAGCACGTTCGAGTACCGCAGCTATCCGGTTATAACATCAAACACCATAATGGGCTCCTGTAAAAACAGCACTGGCGGAGTGAACAGCATGTAAATCAAGCCCGGCAAGGACAACCCCCTACTTTGACTTTGTTAAGGCTCCGCAAGAGGACTTTAGCCTGCAAGATAAAAAGGTCCAATAATTCGCGAGCTTCTATCCTCCCTTGCTGTACACGGCAATCCATGCCGGACTCCTATCAGCTCCGGGTTTCCTGAGAAATTCAGCACCATGGTTCTTCATTTCCAAGCTGCGATTTTCTATCTTTGAAGCATGATTAAAATTAAGATTGAATCTCATGCTTCCGATAAAGCAAATGTTCACGCATTGTTTTTTGTCAAAAAATCCGTCCAATTCTCATCGGTCCTTTCGCCAGAAGGCGAAGAACAGGTAGAGAATGTCCTCACCGAAATTGAAAAAGGTATTTCCGACGATCTCGACATTATGGTAATCGATGGTCACGCTACTATTTTTGTAAACGCAGCCAAGGAACGCGGAATTTCCTCGCTGGATCATCTGCGTATGGCAGGCTACCGCTTAGGTCTCCGCGTTCAAAAGAAGCAATTCAAAATGGTAAAGCTTCTACTCGCCGATGCCGCAGACGAACAATTCAAAGCGATCCTCCACGGTCTCTATTACAGCGATTATTCTTTTGAAAAGTACAAATCCAAGCCAAAGAAAACTGTAGAGCCTATCTACGAAATCGAAGCGCAGGACCGTGCTAAAGATTTTGAAAAAATCGCCCACGAAGTCGCCATAGAACAAGAATGTTTGGGACTTTGCAAAGACCTAATCAATACGCCGGGTTCCGATCTCACACCGGAAGAATTTATACACGTCGCTATCCGCGAATCGCACAGAGCGCCAGATGTGTCGATCAAGATCCGCAACGACAAGCAGCTCGCACGGGAAGGATTCAACGGGCTCTTGACTGTCGGCAAAGGCAGCCGTTATTCTCCTTACTTGGTCACACTTTCCTACACACCGAAACACGCCGCCAAGGACAAGCATTTAGCAATAGTCGGAAAGGGGCTCACTTTTGATACCGGTGGAATTTCGCTCAAGCCTGCAAAAGGAATGAACGAGATGCAAAGCGATATGTCCGGAGCCGCTGCAGCACTTGCAGCAATTTGCGCCGCTGCAAGACTCAAACTTCCCATCCGGATTACCGCAATTCTCTGCCTCGCCGAAAACAGAATCGGCTCTAAAGCCGTGCTCCCTGGCGATATTTTCAAAGCAAAGAACGGAAAGACCGTGATGGTGGACAATACCGATGCAGAAGGCCGTCTAGTTCTTTCTGACGGACTTGCCGAAGCAGGGCTCGTGAACGCGACGCACATCATTGATTTAGCAACTCTCACAGGAGCAATGGTCCGCGCCCTCGGATATGCAATCACCGGATTCTTCGCAAACGACGACCAACTCGCGAAAGACATTATCATCGCCGGAAACGCATCTTCTGAAAAATTCTGGCCAATGCCGCTCGAAGACGAATACGCCGACGAGCTCAAGGATAAATTTGCCGACCTCACCAATTGCGGAAAAAGCTCTGGAGCAATTCTCGCCGCTCTCTTCCTCCGCGAATTTATCCCCAACGGCGTTAAATGGGCGCACTGGGATATTGCGGGTACGGCTTACGTTACAAAACCTTGGAAATACACTGCCTACGGAGCTACCGGAATCGGCGTGCAGACGCTTATTGAACTCGCCCGTAAACTCGGAGGGGAAGAACCTTGAAAAACATAGACACCATTGCCGTCCTCGACTTTGGCGGGCAATATGCCCATCTTATCGCAAATCGCGTGAGGCGCTTGGGCGTTTTCACAGAAATTCATTCCCCCACAGACAGCAAGGAAAGCTTTGTCGGCGTAAAAGGAATCATTTACAGCGGCGGCCCAGCCAGCGTTTATGCCAAAGACGCGCCGGAGTACAATCCGGAAATTCTTTCAATTCCAGTCCCTAAACTCGGCATCTGCTACGGGCACCAGCTTCTAGCCACTCAACTCGGTGGCGCGGTACAACCGGGCAAAGTCAAGGAATACGGCATCGCCGACCTCAAAATTATCGATTTCTCCGACCCGATTTTCGCCGGAGTCCCCGAAAATTCGCCCATGTGGATGAGCCACGGAGATAGCGTTTCCAACCTCCCTGAAGGCTACAAGATCATCGCAAGTACGGCCGATTGCAAGATCGCCGCAGTCGCCTGCAAGGAAAAGAAAATTTACGGTTTCCAGTTCCACCCGGAAGTCACACACAGCAAATTCGGAATGAAGATCCTCGAGAACTTCGTCAATTTCTGCGGATGCGAGAAATCCTGGAATATGAAGAGTTACCTGCCGCTGATCACAAACCGGATAAAAGAACAAGTAAAAGACAAAAAGGTCTTTTTGCTCGTCTCCGGCGGTGTGGACAGTACAGTAGCATTTGTTCTATTGAATAAAGTTCTCGGCAGTGAAAATGTACTCGGCCTTCACATCGACAATGGAATGATGCGCCTTGGGGAATCCACCAAAGTAATGCATTTTCTCGAAAAAGAAGGCATGAAGAATCTGCACATAGTAGATGCCTCAAACGACTTTCTGAGGGCGCTCGAAGGAGTGACTATGCCCGAAGAAAAACGCCATATCATCGGGCGCACGTTCCTTGAAGTAAAGGATCGCGAAATGAAAGCCCTGAACCTGAACCCCGATGAATGGATGCTCGCGCAGGGAACTATTTACCCCGATACAATTGAAAGCGGCGGAACCAAGAACGCAGATAAAATAAAAACGCACCATAACCGCGTGAGTGAAATTCTCGACCTTCTCGCACAGGGAAAACTCGTAGAACCGCTTGCCGATCTCTACAAAGACGAAGTGCGCATGCTCGGCGAAGAATTGAACATTCCGCACTCGCTCGTATGGCGTCACCCATTCCCGGGTCCGGGTCTCGGTGTGCGTTTGCTCCTCTCTGACGGAAAAGAGGAAATGCACAAAGACAGCGATGTAGAAGGTCTTGCAGATTACGTTAAAAAGAACGCCATTGAAGGAGAAATTCTCCCTGTAAAAAGCGTTGGTGTACAAGGCGACGGGCGTACATACGCCCAACCGTATCTTTTGAAGAATGAAAATTTGTCCTGGAAGGACTGCGAACGCGTTGCAACGGAAATTGTCAACCGATTCAAGTCAGTGAACCGCGTCGTTTGGCAAGTCGGAGCCGTTGAAGGCAAACCGGAAGCAGTTTCGCAATTTGCAACAAAAGAAAATTTTGACACACTCCGCATTTTCGACAACATAGCGACTGAATTTCTCAAAGAACAGAATTTATACGAAACCATTTGGCAAATGCCCGTAGTGATGCTCCCGCTCCGCATACAAAACAAGCCCTGCATTGTGATGCGCCCGGTGAACAGTTCCGAAGCGATGACTGCGAACTTTGCCGAAATCGACAAGATTCCGCTTCACGATCTGTGGCTTCGCTTCAAAAAGGCAGGAGCAGGCGCACTGTGGTACGATACCACGCACAAACCCCCAGGAACGATCGAGTGGGAATGAATTGACGTGTTGAATCCTACTTGAAGCCTTCAATCCGGAAGGTTGAATTTTCATTATAAATTCTCTACCGTTCACGTAGAGTTAAAAACGACAAGACCACTGAATCGTCGGCTTCATATAGTCTGTGAGCCTTTATCGCTTTGGCTGCGGATGAGTTCACAAAAAGGGTTCTTTTGAAAAGACATGCGGAGCGCAGGCCGCAATAATAAATTAATGTTCTCCGCAAATAAGAATTTCATATAAAAAAAGTACAGATAACTGGAAAAAAGCATAGGCGTTTTCTTTTGTACACACAAAACAACAATTAGTGATACCCACCCAATTCGCAAAAAAGGTATATCCATATCAGATTCATCAAAGGAAAATCTATGAAACACCCCTTTACAAAAGTTTTTTCGGTCTGTGGCATCATTTCCCTTTTAGGAATCATTTCCTGCGGGGATGATTCCTCTTCCACAAAAACACTTGAAGACTCTTCTTCCAGTGTATTAGAAGCATTCTCTTCCTCTGGAGCTACCGGAGACAGTCTAAGTTCTTCAAGTACCGAAGCGAGTTCTTCGAGCATTGCCGAAATTTCTTCTTCCGGCAAAGGAGCACTAATTGACAACTTTGAAGATGGCGACAACGAAAGCCTTATCGGCACTTATTGGTATGCTTATAACGACAGTAAAAATGGCGGAGCTTCTACCTATACAACACCGCTTGATACTGCAGGCCAAATTGCAACTACCGCAGCCGGATATAATTCCACAAAGGCTTTCTCCATCAATTACAAATTGAATAAGGGCACTTACGAATATGATCCTTACATTGGCTGGGGTGTTACCGTTGATCTTGAAAACACAGGGCGATTCGGCGGGATCACTTATTATTACATCGGTGGCGCGCATACCATACAAATCGAAACATCAGATGTAGAAGATTATGATAATTATCTAAAATCCATACCCGCAGCGCGTACTTGGACAAAAGCCACTATCCGCTTTCAAGACCTTGCCCAAAGCGGCTGGGGAAAAGCGGTCGCGTTCAATGCCGCGCACATCACAGCAATTAGCTTCCAAGCAAAGGGCGACGGTAAAACGGATTCCCTCATTTTAGACAATCTCTACCTAATGGATTCTTCTGAAGTCGAAAAAGACCCGATTGTCAACGATTTAACTATCAACGACCCAGTGATTCCAAGCGTCACCATCGGCGACATCACTATTTCAAACCCGCTTCAAGCGAAGGCAATGAAGTACCTGAACAAAGGCATCAACTTTACAAACTGGCTCGAAAATGCCGATGGAAAGTTTGACGGATTCACTTATGGCGAAACGGACATCAAGCTTTTCAGCGACAACGGAATCAAAGCTCTCCGCCTCCCCATCGACTTGGATCTCTACGCAGACAACCGCGATGCATTTGTCGCAGACACGACAGGAGCAACAGCACTTGACATCGACACGACAACGCTCTTCACCGTTCTCGACTCCTTTGCAGTCTGGACAGAGCGGCATGGGCTCTCCTTTACCATCGATTACCACGAATACGATGGAAGCTACAACAAGACTTCTTCGGCAGACACCCGCTACCAAGCAATGATGGCTATTATGTGGAAAACGGTCGCCGCACATTTTGCAAGCAACCCCCGTGAAGATCTTTTCTTTGAACTCTTGAATGAACCAGGCATCGCCAACGGAAATATAGCGCAGGCGAATTGGACTATAACAGCACAAGGGATGATCGATTCCATCCGCACCGTCGACAACATTCACACGATACTTTTCGGCGATGTAGAATGGTATGACATCAGCTATCTCAAGAAGCGCACACCGTTCACCGATGACAATATCATCTACGTCTTCCATAGTTATGATCCGTTCGTGTTCACGCACCAAAGCGCAAGCTGGACCGAAGCCGCAACGATCAAGAACCTTCCGTTCCCATACGATACTTCCCGTTGGTCAACGCAATCTGCTTATTTCGGAGTCAAGTCCAATACAGCTTCTTGGGTAAAAACGGCGATAAAGAACTATTACAAGACCGGCAACAAAGAATACATACTCCAAACTTGGCTCACAGCAAAAGAATGGGCTGTTACAAACAACGTTCCTGTAATTTGCAACGAGTTCGGAGCTTACAACGGAGCTTCTACCGCACAAGATAGACTGAACTATCTCAAGGCTGTCCGCGAAGTAAGCGACACTCTCCAAATCCCAATATCTCATTGGGGTTACACAGGAGGTTTCTCCCTTTTTGAAAATGGAAAAATGATTGAGGGCATTAAAGAAGCTCTAGACCTTTAATCAACCGGCGTCCACACCAAGCACCGCTTTGGCAAGGACTCCGATTCCAAACGATATGGCAGCCACGGAAAGCGAAATGGCTGCCATTTCTATGAAGCGACGGAAAAAAGCTTCTTCTTTTGCAACGGAGATATAGTAGTTGAAGAAGAAAATGATGAAAAGCACGATGGCGATCATCGCCGCAAAAGCATAAACATACATCTCATTTGGAAAGAGCAGGTACGGCAATACGAGCAATGCAACTGTTGCGAGATAAGCCACACCCGTATAAGCGCTAGATTTCAATGCGTGCTCATTCCCATTGGCGCGTTCCGCAAGATAGTTGGACGCTGCCATCGAAAGCGTCGCCGCAAAGCCTGTGACAATCCCTGTCAATGCAACAAGCCGCGTATTCGCAAGAGCAAAGGTCACGCCGGCAATCGCCCCCGTAAGTTCAACCAAAGCATCATTCAAACCGAGCACCATCGATCCCACATAATGCAGGCGTTCTTCATCAAGCATCGCATAAAGAGATTTTTCATGGCGGCGTTCATCCTCTAGCATCGCCGCCGCTTCCGGTAAATCATTCTGCAAACTTTCATAACCGGCTTGGGCAAAGCGTTCATCGCGCTGCATGCTCTTCACCACAAAAGTAAAACCCATTACAATAGTCAAAAATTTGATCCAGAGAACTTTGAACAAAGACGGCCTTAGCTCATCCTTGGTATAGCCCGCCCAGATCGCCGCGTGGCGTTTTTCATCTTTTGACATCTGCTCCAGAATTCGTTTGTTTTCCGCGTTCTTCTCCCGGGAAGCTATAAACGCGTAAATCACGGAACCGAGTTCTTCATCGACCTCAGCTTTGCGGATAGCCTTGAGAAGAGCCGGAGAAAGATTTGAAGAATCCATACAAACCTCGATTTGATTTGTTGCAAAGACATACATCAATTTACGTATTAAAATTAACAAACCAAGCGAACCTTGCGCAGAGACTTGACATTCCGAAAGATTCATTGTATATTTTAAGTATGATTTACTAATCTTCATCGCTAAACAGCGATAGACAATGAAACGCCCGGTTTTCTGCGGGTAAAATATCTTACATTCATAACCGACAGAACAAATTGCAAGTCAAAAAGACTCTGCACGTTTTTTGTCAACAAAATTTATATGCAACAATTAGAAAAAGCCATTCTCGTCGGCATCATCACGCCGAAACTCAAGAAATCCTCGGCGGAAGAACACCTCGCGGAACTGGAACGCCTTGCAGAAACCGCAGGAGCGACCGTCACACGCGTATTCATGCAGCGAGTGCTAGCCTTCAACCCGGCAACGCTTATCGGCGAAGGAAAAGTAGACGAAATAAAAGCCGCCCTCGAAGCCGACAATGTGAAGCTCATCATATTCGACGACGACCTCTCCGGTTCGCAAGTGAGGAACTTGGAAGAACGCCTGCCAGGGATCAAAGTGCTCGACCGGACGGGCATCATTCTAGATATTTTCGCCAAACACGCGATCACCGCGGAAAGCCGCCTGATGGTGGAAGTGGCTCAACTCCAATACCTAGTGCCCCGCCTCACCCACGCCTGGACCCACCTTTCACGCCAAGCGGGCGGCCACGGAATCGGAATGTGCGGACCGGGAGAATCCCAACTTGAGACAGATAAGCGGCTCATCCACAAACGCATCCAAGAGCTCAAAAAAAAGCTCAAAAAAATCGAAGGTGCTAGAGACCGCCAAGCGGAACGCCGTTCGGACATATTCCAAGTCGGAATCGTCGGTTACACGAACGCGGGCAAAAGCACGCTCACGAACAGGCTCACGGCAAGCAACGTCTATGTCAAAGACCAGCTCTTCGCCACCCTAGACAGCACCATGCGCAAGCTCTACGTAGGCGACGGAAAATCCATCATCTTGGCCGATACCGTCGGGTTCATCCGCAAGCTTCCTCCCAATTTGCTCGATACATTCAAAAGCACGCTCGGAGCAGCTAGCCATGCAAACCTCATCCTAGAAGTCGTCGACGCAACCGCGAGCGATTACAAGGAACATCTGGAAGTAACGCATAAAGTATTGGAGGGGCTCATCGACCCGGAAGTCCCGCGCATCATTCTCTTCAACAAAGCGGAAAGCGCTACACCGGAACGCCGAGCGGAACTCACCGAGAACTATCCGGGCTCATTACAAGCGAGCGCAAAGGAGAACATCGGCATGGAAGGGCTCAAGAACTTGCTCATCAAACAAATGAAGATTTGGGAAGAAAAGAAGTTCACCGCCATCCAAAAGCAAAGCGAAAACCCGGACGGAGTATTCAGTGAAATGGAAAAAGAGGAAAAAGAACCTGAAGCTCAACGCATCGGGTTGTAGTTGTTCATCATCACCATAGCAAGTGCCACGCAGAACATCACGATGCTTCCCACAATCACTTGCTCCCGGTGATCATATTCCCGCATCACGTAAGAAGGTTCGGAATCCTCATGGAGTTCCTGCATCGTCGGCTGCACTTTCACAGAATCCGGATTAGTGCCATAAGCCGCAGACGCCTCTTCATCCGACATATTGAGCGTATTCACATACATGGAATCATAGGAATCCGCGGCCGACACTTTCGCAGGAGTTACAAACAAAAGAAACAGCAGAACGACAAAAGCCCCTCCCCAGGAGGGGACTTTGAAAATGTTTTGCAGAACTTGATTCATCTATCCTTAAGATTTCATTCCTTGGCCAAGCGGTCAAGGATATCGTTTACCATCTTCGGGTTAGCCTTTCCGCCGGAATTTTTCATCACCTGGCCGACGAAAAAGCCCTTAAGAGCGACTTTTCCGCCCTTGAATTCGGCGAATTGACCGGCATTCTTGGCGACGACATCGCGCACAACCTTTTCTATCGCACCTGAGTCCGTGATTTGGACGAGGCCCTTTTCCTTGACGATCGCATCCGGATCCTTGCCCGTTGCAAACATATCCGCGAACACCTGTTTAGCAATCTTTCCGTTAATCGTACCATCTTCGATAATGTTCACAAGACGGGAAAGATGTTCCGGCTGAACCTTGATCGCATCAAAGCCGCCTTCGAGCTCCTTCACTCCGCGGAGAAGTTCAGAAATGACCCAATTGGCGAGCATCTTCGGGTTCTTGCAAGTCTTCGCAGCCTGGTCGAACCATTCGCTTACGTTGTGCTCATCAGAAAGAACTTGCGCATCGTATTCCGTAACGCCGTAGTCCTTGATGAATCGAGCCCGGCGGGCATCAGGAAGTTCGGGAAGCGTGCGGCGGATCTCTTCGACAAAAGCAGGGTCGGTAACCAAGCGGACCATATCGGGTTCCGGGAAATACTTGTAATCCGGAGCATCTTCCTTACTGCGGATCATCGTCGTCTTGTCTGCATTCGGATCATAGCGCTTGGTGCATTGCACTACTTCATGGCCTGCATCAAGCGTCACGGACTGAAGGAGCATTTCTGCCGTAAGCGCCTTTTCAAGATTCGTAAAACTGTTCAAGTTCTTGATTTCCGCGCGCGTTCCAAACGGGGCATCCTCGCTTGGGCGGATGGAAATATTCCCGTCGCAGCGGATGTTGCCGTTCTCCATATTGGCGTGGGAAACGCCCGTATATTCGAGAATCTGTTTGATCTTCTTAAACGTGAGCACCGCTTCTTCCGGACTCCGGATATCAGGTTCCGTCACAATTTCGCAAAGCGGAGTCCCGCAGCGGTTCGCATCGAAATGGCTGCCAGTAGGGCTCATATCGTGAATGAGCTTACCCGCGTCCTCTTCCATGTGGATGCGGGTAATGCCGATGCGGCGCACCGTACCGTCGGAAAGCGTAATATCCAACCAGCCCTTGCCGCAGATCGGATGGTCGTAAATGGGAAGTCCGCCTGTCTGCGTAATCTGGTAACCCTTCGGAAGATCCGGATAGAAATAGTTCTTGCGGGTCCACATCGCATTCAAGTCAATCTTGCAATTGAGGGCGAGGCCTAAGCGGATAGCATACTCCACCGCCTTCTTATTGGGAACAGGCATCGCACCAGGAAAACCTAAGCAC
>Ga0172378_10000551_pt1 | contig 33149 bp, 38 predicted proteins | sample GrowelOW332metaG_FD_119755 | JGI IMG/M metagenome (GOLD analysis project Ga0172378, IMG submission 119755) | Groundwater microbial communities from an aquifer near a municipal landfill in Southern Ontario, Canada - Pumphouse #3_1 metaG | ecosystem: Environmental > Aquatic > Deep subsurface >...
AAAAATATAAAATAAAAGGAGAAATAAAAACATGGCATTTAGTAATGGTTTTTCGGGCGACTATAAAGCCCTAGACGTAATTGTTAAAACTCTTCACGCAAAGAGTTATTTAGTAGAAGGTCCAATCGTTAACCCAGCATTATCAGTGTCAAGCATGGGTGAAGTAGCTTATTTCTATGTAGACAGCGCTCCAACAGCTGCTGGTTCACATAACTTAGGTTCACAAGTAACTTTCACAGCATCAGGTGGAAAGAGAATCGATGTCTCTTTAACAACTGGTTATAAAATCGCAGCAGTTATCCCTCATGTTAACTATGCAACAGTTTCACCAGATTTAATCGCATCAAAAGTAGCACAAGAATCAATCAAAATTTCTAACCTTAGAAATGAAGCTTTCGTTACAGCATTACTTGCTGGCGCAACTGCTAAAGAATTCACTAATGCTGCTACAGCATATACAGCTATCCTTGAAGGTTTAAAGAACTTCAAAGTTGATAACAAATCAAACGCAATGAGACCTACTGGTGGACTTATTAGTTCTGCTTTCTTAGCTGACTTAATGGTCGACAATAAATTCATCCGTTCAACTGATCGTGGTGATAGCTTAGCTTATGACGGTGTTCAAGTTATGATCCAAGGTATTCCTTTCGTTGAATGCCCAGATTTAACAACTGCAAGTTTCATTCTTGTAAACTCTGAAGGTATTGCTGCTCCAGTTAATATCAATACACTATACGTTATTGATGGTACTGCTGCTGGTTACCCAGGTGGTACAATTATATCTGGAGAAATGGGAGCTAACTTTAAAGTTTTAGTTAAAGCTGATGCACCTGCTCTAGACCAATCAACAGGATACTTCGCTGCTAAATATACTGAAGCTGCTGCTGAATAATAACAATTAAACTAAATTAAACTAAGAGGAGAAGTCTATCTTCTCCTCTTTTTTAACTTTAAGGAGGTATTTTAAAGAATGATAAAAATAGAACGTATTCAAAAGGAGAATATCTCCTTAAATTTAAAAGAAGGAAGTGACATTAAATGAAAAACGCATTAAAATATTCATATTTCGAAACAATAGATGTAAGCACATTTAATTATGAGGAACATGAAAAGAAAGCTAAAGAATATAAACTTTGGCACGATGGAGTTGTAGATAATCTATTATACTACTACAAAACATACAGAGACGTAAGAGGTAGAAATGGCTTCGTATATACTCCAAACTTTTTCAGATTAGCACCAACAGGTATGAGTATGAATATTGGTGGAGCAACACAAGTTAACAACTTCACAGTATATCATAATCCAGTAGCAAATATCGTATCAAGAGCAATGTCTAATTTATTGTTCGCAAATCAACCTATTATAAGTATTAATATGTTAGATAATCAAAATTTGGTAGAACAAGACAATTTACAAGAAAGAATTAATATGATTTTAGCTAAGAATAAATTTGGAACGTTATCACAAGTTGCAGCTGAATCTGAATCATATAGTGGAGCAATTGCTTTCAAAGCAGTACTAGACCCAGATTTCTCAGATGAGCCTATTATACAAATTTATCCTAAAGAAGAATTTATCGTTAATAGAAAATATGATAAAGTAGTATCAATTGTTTTCTTAGATTCTTATCAACAAAAACAAGCCAAATCACCACTAGACAATTCTAGTTCAAACTTTATTCTGTTCTCAGAATATGGGTATGGCTTCATTAAATATAAACTATTAGATGTTACTAAAAAGAAAATAGTATCATTAGATACACTGCCAGAAACAAGTGGTTTAGAAGATATTGTGTTCTATGATAAAAATACAAATAAACAATTAGACATAATGCTTGCTGTTTATAAAGAAAATAAACCAGGAGCAAGATCAGACTACGAAAATAGTATTGATGACTTCACTGGTGTAGATGAAGTTTACTCTCAAATGATGAACTTTATCAGAAAAACAGCTCCTAAGAGAGTTGTATCAGAACAAATACTTAAGAAAAATGAAGATGGAATCGCAGTTATTCCTTCTGTATATGATATGGACCTTATTATTCAATGGGATAACAATGGAGATACTGGAACAACTGAAAAGAATGATGTTCAAGTTCCAGCTGAATTAAATAACTCTATTCAAGGTTATATCGCATCTCTTCAAGAAATTCAAAAGAGTATCGCTAGAACTGTTGGATTGAGTATTAAAACAATTATGGGTGAAGATTTATCAGGTGCTAATGCTAGTGCTGAATCATTATCTATAAGAGAAAATACAGACTTTAGAACTAGAGACAATAAGAAAATTGCTTGGATTGAAGCTCTTAAAGAATTAACAATTTTACTATTAACCTTAGATACTGCTGAAATTCGTGGTTCAAGTGTTTATGTTCAATTAAATGAAGATGTAATTGTAGATATCGAAATGTATAATCCTGCACAACCAACTACTGAGCAAATGGTTAAAGAAATTAATTCCTTAGACAAAGCTGGTTTAATTGATGAATATGGTAAATTATATAGATTCTGGGTTGAACTAAGTAAATCTAAATCTGTTGATGAAGTAAATGAATTATACGAAGAATTAAGAAAAGATAAAAAAGAAAATCAAGAGCTTATAGAAGGTTCGTCTAAAGAAGAAATAAATCCTGAAAAGGAGGATGAAGAAGATGCAATATAAAGTTAATTATGATTATACATTTCCAATTAAATCAACTGGTCCAGCTAATTGTATTAATGATGGTTCTTATTATGGAACTATAAAATGGACTTGGAACTTTGACATTCACTGGCCAATTGTTACATTAGATTATGCAGAAGGGCAAACTGGTAAAAACTTATTAGCAGGCGCTGGAAGTACTGCGTTAGCCAATGCAGAGCTTTTAAGAATCGCTAAAATACAAAGAATGACATTAATGAAAAAAATCCCATTAGTTGCTAAATCTAATTTAGAATATTTAGTTGCCCATAATGAAGATTTAATGAATGACTTATCACTAGGTCAATTGGAAATACTTCAATCATGGGGTGGATATAATTCATTATATAGAATAACAGACTCAACAAATCAACAATCTATTGGTAAAGCTGCAATGTTATATCATGACAGCTTAGGAATATACACAACTTATTATATGTGGAAAATTCCTGTAGATATGTATAGGGTGGGATACTAATGTGGGATTTCATAGCATCGACACAATTTCCTGAAACAGGGGAATATTTAGAAAGATTAATCCCAGATACTTTAGATGAATCAATAACATTTGCTGGTTCTATTGAATTTAAATTTAGAACACATACAGATGAACGAGGATTTGTTTTTCCAATTCCTGGTTTAAGAACAAATAAAAGAACAACATATAAAATAGAATGTAAAGAAGAATTACCATTTAAATCTGGAGACGAAATAAGATTTGGCAAAAATGATAGACGTAAATATACAATTACTAAAATAGAATTTAAAGTAGATAAACGAAATGAAGAAGAATATATTTTTAAAAGTCAATCATGGCCAGGGTTTGCAGAAGATAGTGTTAAAATTAAAATTCTTTACGTAGAATAAGAGGTGTATGATATGATAAATAGAAATCAAATACCTCGCACTAAACAAGAAATAGAACAATTAGCAGTAGAAACATATAAAGAATACACACCAGTAGATACTGGATATCAATACTCACAAATATACACGAAACCTATTAAAAATGGATTTGTATTAGTTGTAAATACTGATTATGTTCAATATACAACTGATGCATTAACAGACAGAATGAACCCCAATGAAGGTTGGGATAAAAGAGCTTATGAAGCTTTAAAAGAAAAGATAAGAGGTGATTTTTAATGAGCAGATTTTTCACACCAGAAGAAATAGCGATCATACTTCAAGCAAAATTAAATGATTATTCTAGTGCATTGTATGAGTCTACAGATATAACTAAGAAAATTCCATTTCTAGTAACAGCAGACTATGTTTTATATGATAGATATCAAACTCAAGAATATAATGTTGATGATTATCAAGAGTTTACTCCGATACTATTAAAAAGATCTTTCCAATATACGTATACTAACACAGATTATTTAAGATATCAAGAAACATATAGTTTACATGCATATTGTTATGCTGATCAAAAATTTGAATTAGAAAAAATATTTAAAGGTTTAGTACAAATTGAGAATACAACACTTAATACAGAAACTATTGACCAATATGATAATGGCGAAGTTGGATCTACATTTAGAATAACTAAAGTTATGACAGATTTTACTTTCAATGAAGAACAATTTTCTCAAGATGGTTCTAATAGAAAGAGAATTAACGCAGACTCAGAAATCACTTGGAATTTCTTAGATGGTGTTATGACATCATTTGATATCGATATTTCAATAGATGGAGTTTCAATGCCATACATAAGATTTGGATTTGTAGATACTCAAAGACCTATCGCAAATAAAACCATTGATACTACAGGGCAGGTTATTCCTTTAAAGAGTACTAATTACTATGGAATAGAATTAGTGTTGCCTTATATAAATTCTAGTACAGTAGTGAATGATGAAGTTATAGATGGTAAAATTTTAGAAATTTATAAAGGTTTATATGATAAAAAATACAATAAAAAACATATTATATCCTATGTAGATACAGCTGGAGTTGAATGGTCATATGATGTTATTATATCAAATAAGAACTTTATAGATGTAAGACCACAAATTTTAGATTTTTCAGTAACATTTATAAGAAATGAAGGAAATATTCAAATAGAAATAGACGATATAGAAGTTCCTATCATATCTTACAATATAGATACACAACCACAGCTAGTTACAACACAAAACATTAATGAAGATAAGACTAAGAGTGCTTTCTCAGGTATTGGTTATACAATTAGTATGGACTTAGATATTTCAGATTTAACTAATACAAAAACTTTAGAATTGTTATCAAGAATTGTTAAAAGAAATATGAACTCTCAACATAAAGTTTATTTTAGTTTTGCATCAGGTTTAGTTACAGAGACTTATGATGTTATTCTTCAAAATGGTTCATATAGTTTTGATACTAACCCAACAGGCAGTATTAGCATATCATTTACAGAAATCGATGGTGATACCTAATGCCAGAAGTAGAACTTTTAAGAATTGAGTTTGTTGAATCTAAAGAACCTCCTAAAAGTATATCAACTATTTCTCCAGGAATGGCAGTTGGTGCAGTTGGTGCAACAAATTTAAATAAATTTTATAAAAGTAATGAACCACCAACACTAGAAGAATTTAAAGAAAAATTAGCAGCTTCTGGTTATACTTCAAGTGATTTCCCAGATGTAAAGGTTGGTAAAGGATTTATCGGTGGTCTTAGAGAAGGTTTTGGTCAAAAACAATCACAAATTGATTGGTTAAACGAAGCAGCAAAAAAAGCTGGATATAAAAATGATATGGATAAAAATATATATATATTTAGAAAAAGTTATGCAACCTTAGCAGGTGAAGCATCAGAAAAAAGTTTTAAAAATGCTGGAAAAGCCGCATTAAAAGGTATTGGGATTGCAGTAGCAGCTTCAAATATATATTCTCAATATAAAACAGTAGGTTATAACTTATCAGGAGCAACTCATGCTGCTCAAAAACAACAAAGAATTCAATCAGGAATAAATACAGTTGGTTCTATTATTGCAGCAGGTGTTGTTAACCCAGCATTACTTCCAGTAATCATTGCTATGAAAGCTTGGCAATTAAGTCAAACTAACAGAGCTGAAATATATAAGATAACATCATCACAAATAGTAGGAAATATACTACAAGAAAGATTAGTCACTAATACAATTCAAAGGAGGTTTTAGAATATGAATAGTTATAAAATTTTAATTTATAATGGAACAGATTTCATTGATATTTCTAGTTTAGTTCAAACTAATATGAATATTCAAGATAAACTAGATTTAACTCTAGATTTTGCTTCATTTACAATACCACAAGCTAAAGCCTCTTATACTCAATTTCCAAATATAGATTTTAGTAAAGTGATTAAACCTTGGACACCAGTTATAATAGATATAAACAATGGAGTAGAAAAATATAGATTTTATACAACAGATTGCACTAGAAGTATAATTGGTAAAGGTACAACTAAATTATATAAACATGAAATAAACTTAGTAGAAGCAACTAAATCGTTATTTGGTAAACCGATACCAGATATGACAATAACACAGCCTAAAAGTGTATTATTTGATGGAAAATATTTCTCAGACAGTATTTATGAAAATTTAATCGTAGAAAATACAGAAATAAATGTCCCTTTGACATTGCTTAATGATTCAAACGATATATCTTATTTAAGTGGTAGAACTCTTAAACTTGGAAATACTTATCAAATATTTTATTCACTTAAAGCTGTAAATTCTCAATATGATATAAACTCAATAGGTTTACAAAAATCAGGCGGAGATACTACACTCTCTGTTGGAATTTATAAAAATGATAATACGTTAATAGATACTGTACAATCATTTTATGTTCCAGAGGCTTCATATACAAGGAGTGGATTTCTTAATTTAGTAATTACAGCAGTACCATCTGAAACCAAATATTTCTATTCATTCTATTATACTCCATTAACAGATAATGAAGTTATAAGTATTAAAGTTAATACTGAAGGAAGTTATACAATAGTTCAACAACCTGACAGTGTATCTATAATTGAGGATAAAATAACTTTAGACACTTATCTAACAATATCTACAGGAAAAACAGATGATGTAGATTATTTTAAATATATAGATGAAGAAGCACAAAAGATTTTAGACAGTGTTAATAGTCAATATGGGACTTCTTATTATTTATCACAAGATACAATTGCCAATGCGCATATAGAATGTCCTGAATACACATTTCAATCATATACAGCATGGGATGCCTTAGAAAGATTAGCCAATAAGATTAACGCAATTCCAGAGGTAGGTGTATCTAATTATTCTGAAGTTTCATTCTTATTCTTAGATGATGAACCTGATTTAGAATATGACACATCATTCTTTACAGAAGAAACTCAAGCGTATATATTCGATGATTATAACGCTGGTTATGAATTAAACGCAGTAAATACGGTAGAAGAAGATCTATTAAAAAATGCAAAAACTGAGCCATATATTGGTGGTTGGATGACAGTAAGATCAGATCAAGATGATGTGAGTCAAATGACAGAATCGAATGCAGCTTTTAGAACCAGACAAGCAATATATAAAATTTACTCAATGTTTATCAAAAATGTTAAAGTAACTATAACAAATGATGACACAACTAAGATTTTATATGGGAATACAGGGTTAGTTGAAAGTGCTTCGTCTTACTGGGATATTTCAGATTTAACAGTTGAAACTCAAAGATGGAATACTTATGAAAATGGAACAATGAATGCAAATGATTCAGTTAGAAAATTAAAAAATACTAAAGGAAATCATATTCATTATACTCAAGGAAAAAAATTTGTTTTTGATTTAGGATACAAAACTGATACAGTTTCAGACTTTATAGGAACTACAATAGCACCAAGAGCTTTAATGGAAACGATTATGAAAGCTGCTGCACATTATATAGAATCAACAGAGAGTTTAACTGGTTATAGAGTAGTTACTGCAACTAATTCAAACCCTGAATTAGCAATTGTAGATAGCCATAACATATTCACAGGAGTTTTAGCTCAAATTACATATGTTCCATTTACTAATTTAAGAAGTACTTTATATAAATATAATGCTTATGAATTAGGCGTAGATACAGTTAAATTTTCTAATGAACAAGATAAAGTTAATGATACAACTAACTTAGGAGAACATGCTAAGAAGACTTTAAATAAATTAGGAAATATAATTTACACAGTGTCAGGTAGAGCTTCAGATTATGTTACAATTCCAAAATTAGGATTTAAAACTGATGATGGAAAATTTATAACATCAAGATCTATTAATTTAAACAAAAATTTAGTAACTTATGATTTAGAACTATCAGAAAATTTCTTAAATCAATCTACATATGTTGGAGTCCCTTCAGCATATAGACAATATGAAGTTCCAACTACAGATATAGTTCATAGACAAGATAAGCATCAAGAATTTATATTGTTAACAAATGATAAAACATCAAATCTTCCAACATCGTCAAACTTTACTCAATATGGTAAAAGATTAGTAATTGATTGTATTTCAGTAAATACTTCATTATATAATCAATATCCAATATCATTTAGTAAAATGACTATAACTAAAACACAGGGTTCAGTTGAGACAGACAATGTCGTATCTATAGAATCTCCAATTAATGGTTATGCAATAGGTAATACAATTAATCTTCAATTAGAAATGGAAGACAATTATTCTGCAGCACCAAGATTAGACAATGATATTATAACTATTGGGACAGACCCTTATAAACTTCAGAATTATGCAGGATATACGAACTTTTTAGGTTCATTTTATTCATATGATTTAGAGTTAAGATCTAGAGGTACATTACTTAACAATGAAACAGATGCAAATGAATACCCATTCACATATTCTAATACTTTTGGAACTTATGATGTCTCTCTCTTTAATTTAACTAAACTTAATGTTAGAAAAGATGCAAGAGAAAAATATGGACTAAATATTCAATTACCTGTTTTAAGCACAAATAATTCAACTTTAAGAGTTTATCCAGGTTTTGCTAAATATAATGCATTAATAAGAAATAAAACAAATAGAGGACTAGGTTTTGCGTTAATAACTTCTAAAAATTATTTCCCAGGGATTAACGATCAAATACTAGATACTTCTAAAGTATCGATAATTACCAGTGGTAATTTTGCTACAGTACCAACATACGATTCTACTAATTTAGTTTATGGAGTTAATGTGTATTCTAATGTGTTAGCTTATCAACATGTTTATGGTTATGTTTTATATCAATTAGAAACTAATGAATTGATTTTAGCAGCTAAACAAGAATTTGATAATGATAGTAGTACCGCAGTAACAATGCATCAATTTAATACATTATGGTTTATACACAAAAAAACTTTAAATACAAGAATGTATCCAGATAACCCAGTAACATATACTGTGACTTTTGCAGAAAACGGTGGAACAGATATTCAAAATCAAACAGTCATTGCAAATAATAGATGTACTGAACCAACAATTTCAAGATCAGGTTATGAATTAGAAGGATGGTATACAAGTGCATTAATGCAAGAAGCTTTTAGATTTAATTTTAATACACCAATTACATCTAATCTTATATTATACGCTAAATGGGTAGTAATTTCAGAAGTATCTCATACATGGCAACGAGTGTATACTTCAATATATGATACTACAATATACCCAGAAACTTCAGAATACACATGTCCAACAGATTATAGTTCTTATTTACCAGATGCTAATGGATATCAGGTTGGTTTTGTTGTAAATGCTTTAGTTGTTAGATATTGTGATCCAAACGCAGAAACATGCTATGAAAATCCAATAACGATGTTATACTTTAATGTCTGCGAAGCAAGACAATATGAAGTAATAGAAGTAATATAAATTATTGTTCTGAGAAGATAGAATTTTAAACTTTTAAAAAATTCTATCTTTTCGACAATACAAACAAGGAGGTTATAAAATGTCAGTAGAGACAAATATAAGTCGTTTAGTTATAGGACTAGATGGATCAATCATAGACAAAGTTAATGGTTTCATAACAGCTCTTAATCAGTATTCAAACACTATTCAAGTTGTTGCTCCATTTGATGCATCTGATTCAGTATCTATGAATTTCTATTTAAGAAACGCAAGAATATCAAATTATACTCAATATATGAGATTGGCAAAAGATAATACTGGAACTCCATTAAAAGGTAGTGATGTAATTGAACCTTCAAGAGGATACTATCAAATGGCTTCAGATTGGTATGTTTGGCAAATGCCAATATCAAGTAAAGCTTTAAGAGCAATATCAAAATATCATGCTGGTTCAGTAGATATTTCAGTAACATTTAGAGAATTTAAAAATTTATATATAGAAGATACTGCTTCATTTAAGGGTACCTTTGGATCAAATAAATCAACAACTGCTGGAGATCTACCAGCAACAGCAACTGAGGGAGATTACTATAGATGTGATTATCTTAATTTTCATTCAAATACTTCTAATCTAGATTTTACTCTGTTAGACATAGCAATATGGAATACAGACAAATGGATTAAAGGTGATGCTTATGAAGAAAGAATTATAAGCGATTCATCAGTTTTAGCAGTAGACCCAGCAATTTTAGGACAAGCAATAACTGACGTCGAACCGACAGTTACAGAAATGGTTATAGACAGAATATCAAATTTAGAATCTGTTGTTCTTTTTGGTGAACCTTCACAAGAAATTATTGAAAACTTTTTAACTAAAAATTTAGATTCAGCTTATCTTAACAAAGATACATTAGATGATTTAGATAGATTATACTTAGAAACAGGTATAGGTGAAGATTTAGGTAGACATATAACTGGTGCTGATATTAAATCAACACTTTTGGGAGAAAATTCTCTTGTTTTCTTAAAGAAAAATATATCTAATGCATATCCTTTAAGTGCTACAATTTTAGACACTGATTTCTTTATGATGGAAAGAGGTGGAGTTAATTTTCATGTTTCTTATGATACAATGTTTACTGATTTTGGTGAGACATTAGTATTAACTGCTTTAGACCAAGTAGATACTCTTTATACTTTAAAAGAAGTTACAAATGATGTTATAAATAATGTATCTAATTTAACAGCTGATTTAACAGCAATAAATGCAGATATTTTAGATATAACAATCGATGTTACTGATGTTCAAAGTCTATCTTCAGGAAATTATACTAGATCTATATCAAATGAAACAGAAATATCTAATTTAGTACTATCTATTTCAGAAGTTGACGACAAAACAATTGCTAATTCAACATTAATTTCTCAAAATACTAACGACATTTTGCTTAAGGCTAATCAAACATCATTAGATACTGTATCAGGATTAATTTCAGCAAATACAACTTCAATAGGTTTAAATGCAAATGATATCTTGTTAAAAGCTAATCAAACAGCTTTAGACAGTACAAACGGAGTTGTATCAAGTCATACTACATCAATAGGTTTAAATGCTAGTAACATTTTGTTAAAAGCATCACAAATAGATTTAAACTCAGCAAATAGTGTAATAAGTTCTAACACTGCTTCTATTGGAGTAAATGCTAGTAACATTTTGTTAAAAGCTAATCAAACAGCTTTAGATTCAACTAATAGCACTGTATCAAGTCATACTACATCAATAGGTTTAAATGCAACCAATATTGCTTTAAAAGCATCTCAAGTTGATTTAAACACTGCAAATTCCACAATAAGTTCACATACAACATCAATAGGACTAAATGCAAGTAATATCTTACTTAAAGCTAATCAAACAGCTTTAGACACTGCTAATGGTTTAATTTCATCAAATACTTCAGCAATATCAGTTAACGCTGGTCAAATTGCTTTAAAAGCTAATCAAACAGCTTTAAATACTACTAATGGAAACGTAACAGCAAATACAGCAGCAATTGGAGTAAATGCAACAGCAATAACGTTAAGAGCAACTAGTACAGATTTAAGTTATGAAGTTGCGCAGTTAACACAATATATAGATGATATTGAAACAGCATTGTCTGAACAAATAGATGGTTCTATATCTTATTGGTTTGGTACAGTTACACCAACAGTTTCAAATTATCCAGCAGTAGATTGGACAACTGACGCAATAAGAGATACTCATATTGCCGATGTTTTCATTAATGAAACTGATTCCAAATCATATAGATTTAAAGAAGACACTGGAGTCTATTCATGGATAGAAATTATAGATACACAATCTGCAGCAGCTTTATCAAATTCATTAGCCGCTTTAACTTTAGCTGGTTTTAAATCTCGTATTTTCTTTCAAAATACTCAACCAGTTAATGGATATGAAGGATATTATTTAAAAACTAATGATATATGGATAAATAGTTCAGATGTTATAAAATACTATGATAATGTAACAGCTCCTTCAACTCCAGTATGGGTTCAAAAAATAGATTATAAAGGATATACTGATGCAGCAATAACTGTTGAATCTGATGCAATTAAATTAGAAGTGTCAAATACTTATTCAACAATTGTAGATACAACTTCGTTAACAGGTTCTTTAGCAGCAGATATTCTTGCTTTAGATGGAGATATAACTACATTAGAAGGAACTATTTCAGGAATTGACACAGATTTATCAAGTTTGACAACAGTTGTTACTAACCAAGGAACATCTATAACTCAGAATGCTACTGCAATAACATTAAAAGCAGATCAAACAGTTTATACAACATTATCTGGTATTGTAACAGATAATACTAATGATATAATAACAAACGCAGATGGAATTTCAACAAATGCTACAAATATAACAAACAATGATGCCGATATAGCAGCTCAAGCAATCTTAATATCAAATCAAAGTACTGCAATCACTCAGAATGCTACTGATATATCATTAAGAGCAACTACTGAAACTGTCAATACTTTAACTGGCCGAGTTAGTACAGCAGAAACAAACATTTCATTAAATGATACCGAAATTGCTCTTAAGGCAGATCAAACATCATTAGATACTTTGTCAGGTACTGTTAGTACACAAGGAACAGCAATAATTCAAAATGCAAATGATATCACATTAAAAGCTAATCAGACATCATTAGATACTTTAAGTGGAACAGTAACAACTCAAGGAACAGCAATATCTGCGAATGCTACTGCAATAACATTAAAAGCAGATCAAACAGTTTTAAATACACTTTCAGGCACAGTAACAACTCAAGGAACTTTAATAAGTCAAAATGCTAATGAAATAACATTAAGAGCAACATCTTCTGAAGTAGATAGTTTGTCTAATACAGTTTCAGAAAATACAACTGCTTTAGAACCAGATAATTTAATTTCATCAATCAACATTGCTTCAACAGGAATTACAATTTTAGGAAGTAAAATAGATATAATCGGAAATACCACATTTAGTTCCTTATCTACTAGCGTTACTGATTTAGATACTGATTTAGGTTCTTTATCTACAAGTGTTGGAACGATAGATAGTGACTTAGGAACACTGACTTCAGAAGTTTCTACAATTGACACTAATTTAACAACAGCAGAAGGAAATATCAGCGGAATCATTACAGATTTAGAAACAGGTACAAGCACTAAAGTAACAACAATTAATGGTGGAAAAATTACAACAGGAACAATTGATGCTTCATTAGTAACAGTTACTAATTTAAACGCTAGCAACATTACTTCAGGAACAATTGATGCGTCAGTTATATCAGTAACTAATCTAAATGCCGACAATATAACATCAGGAACAGTTACAGCAACAGTATTAAATGCTGCTACTGGAACATTTACTGGAACTTTAAGTGGTGTTGATGGAACATTTAGCGGTTCATTATCCGGAGCTACTGGAACGTTCGCAGGTTCATTATCTGCAGCAACAGGTTCATTTAGTGGAGCAGTTACAGCTACTTCATTAAGTTTGACGAATAATGCTGTAATCACTAAAGGATTAACAATGGGTGATATTACAAATAAAGGATTCATAAATTCATATGGAACAACTGCAACATCAGGAACAGGTTTCTATTTAAATGGAACAGGTACTTTCAGATTTGGAGATCCTAATGGAAACAGAGTAACATGGGATGGAACAACATTAGAAGTATATGATTCAATTATAGACGTAGATTTACTTTCTGAAGACGCTTTAAGTGCTACATTTAGAGTATACAATAGAACATCATTGGCTAAAACTCTTTATGTAAGTAATAGAAATTATATATCTACTGATAGCTTTATAAACAAAGGTACAGTTTCTGCTAATTCATATTTAGATGTTGAATTAGATGTTGAATTAGGTAACAAGAATAAAATACAATTCTATTTCTCAGGTTATTCTGGAGATAAAATAACGCATTATGTATCTAACCCTACAGTAGCTTATCAATCATCAACAACAGCTTCTATATCAGGTGGAACACAAGTTTCTCATCATTACTATGATGTTACTTATCAGAATCAATCAAGTTCAACACCTATAATTTATAGAGTATACCAAGGAGTTTTGACTATAGATAACACATTAGGAACTGCAACAATAACAGTATCACCAGCATTATATGATCCAGTTATACTAGCAACAATTAATTCAAGTTCATCAGCTGGTTCTGGTGTAGATACAGTTTATACACATGCAGCAAGTAATACATATACAGGATCATTTAGCATAACACATGACTATAGTACTTCATCTAGTTACAAACAAGTATCGTATAGAATAATGGGTTATCTTAATGGATAAAGAAGGTGAATAGAATGATATACTACGACATAGATGGATTTCATGCAAAACAAAATGAAAATGAAACGAGATATCCAATGACTGAAGAAGAAGTTCAAACGTTATTTGAGGATATGAATAGTAGAGATCAAAGCCATGATATATGGAGATTTATACCAGATAAAGATGGCAAACCAACTATCATTGAATTAGAAGTAGATTATGTATCTATTTATAGAAAACGAAGAGATAGAGAATGCTTTCCTATTATCAATAGAGGAAATGCTTGGTATAACTCTTTAACTCAAACACAAAAAGATGAAATACAGGTTTGGTATCAAGAATGGCTAAACATTACAGAAACATTAGTGGAACCAATTAAGCCATCATGGTTAAAATAGGTAAAAAACTGGGAGTATTCTTATACTCCCAGAACAATTATTTATATTTTAAAAATAAAAAAAGTCCCAGGAAGGAGATTAAACAATGATACAAAATATAATTAAATTTGTATTTAATGCAAATGGTAGCTTAATTGATAAAAGTACTCCATCGATTAAAGCTAATACAGATTTATCTAACAAAATACTAGTAGTTGCTCCTCATGCAAATACAACTTCGGTTCAAGCAATTTATAATCCTAGAGCAACTCAAAAAGTATTTACTCAATTTATGAGAATTACAGAAATGACAGGTAAGGATATTTTAGACGATAGTCAGCAATACTTTCAATTAGTTCAAGATTGGCCAGTATGGGAAATAGAAATTTTTCAAAATGTTTTAGCAAATATTTCTAGATATAATTCAGGTGTTGTTGGAGTAAGTTTTAAATTTGGAGAATATATTCAAGCTGTAGAAGGTTTAGAGTATAAAGGAACCTTTGGAACATCTTTGTATTCTACAACAAAAGGTGATTTACCTGCAAGTGCTACATTAGGTGATTACTATGTATCTGACTACTACAATTTTTATTCATCTAACGCTGACTTAATTTTTACATTTAACGAAGCTGCAGTTTGGAATGGTGAAAAATGGGTGACAGGTTCAACTTTCAATCTAACATCTTTAACTGCAACTCAAACATTAGCAGTAGAACCATCATTAATTGGTTTACAGTTAGACGAAATTGATGAAACAGTATTAAATCAAGTTATGGCAGCAGCATCAGAAAATAGTGGAAATATAGTAACGTTAGCATCGGAAATAGATGCTTTACAAATACTTCCAGCAGTTGGAATTGAAACAATTGATATAACTAATTGGGATACAGCTTATGGATGGGGAGATCATTCTCAAGAAGGTTATTTAACAAGTTATACTGAAACAGATCCAATCTATTCAGCATGGGATAAATCAACTGGTATAACGATAACAGAAAATCAGATTAATGATTTACAGGATTATTTAGTCAATGGAACAAGTACAACAAACATTCCAGAAGGTACTAATTTATATTATACTGATGCAAGAGCAGATGCTCGTGTATCCTTATTAATTGATAGTTCTCCTGAAACTTTAAATACATTAAATGAATTAGCAGCAGCTTTAGGTGATGATCCTAATTTCGCAACAACAGTAGCTTCATCTTTAGGAAATAAAGTTGATAAGGTTTCTGGTTATAGTTTAACTAAAAATGATTTTACAGATAACAAACTTGCTGAAGTTAATGCGAATACTTTAAAAGTATCATATACTGACAGTGCAGCAGTAGCTTTAAATACCGCTAAAATATCATTTGACTCAACTAGTTCAACATTAGTTAATTCCACAAGTACAAAAGTTACACAAATAGAAAATAAAATCATATACAAAGATGTAGTTCAAGATACTACAGATAGATATAAATTTTATTTAAATTCAGTCGATAATTCGTTATATGATCATAGAATTTTATATGCTCATTTACCAGAAGAAATTTTATCAGATGGAAATAATCCAATACAATTATCAATTGACAATGGAGCTAGTTATAAATTAATAGCAAATGCTAATGGTGAAACTACTACACTAGAAAATTCATTTCAACGTGGTAGAAAAATAATCTTCGTATATGAATCTTCAGATGAAAAATGGTATTATGTTGGAACAGATCAAGACTTTTCAATTCTTGCTGGACAAGGTTGGAACGGTGAAACAATTAAGAACAATGCATTAAATAATATGATTCAAGACACGGTCATAGAAGATATAATTAATGTAATATCCTCAGGTGGTTCTATTATTTCTCAAAAAATAGAAAATACAATTGTTACTGAACTAACAACCACTCCAACTGACTTAGTATTTGATACAATTCTTAGAACTAGTGGTGATTTAGATATTCTCGAGTTAGATGTTGATGGAAATCATGTCTTAAAAGATGAAAATGTATCAGGATATCGTATCCGTGGTAATTTTACTATGGTTGGAACAGCATTAGCAACATCTGTTATTTCTACAGCATTACTAGAATTATATATTGATGCAGTAAAAGTAGATGAAATATCATTCAGTGCAGTTAAAAATCAAGAAATTAATAGAATAAAAGAATATGATTATGTAATTCCAACAGGACAAAGCCCTAAAACTTTAACAGTTAAAGCAACATTAACTAATGGTTCAATGAATTTAATAAGTGGAATTTTAGCTGTGGAAACATTGTGGACAACAGCAGGTGGAGCCGCTGCTCCAGCAACATCTTATACAGTAAGTTTAACAAATCCAACATTAGAGTCTCCAGATGGAGATAAAATAAGATTAACAGACGCATTACAAGAAATGACAACTGATATAATTGCAAATACCGCTAAAATATCATTTGACTCAACTAGTTCAACTAAACTTGGAACGATTGAAGAAGGAGCCCAAGTTAATGATAATGTATGGACACTATTAAAATCTGTAACTGATTGGAATCCAGATGTTAGACAATTTATTTTATCCACTGGTGACAGCGGAATTCAATGGTCTACAAATAACCTATTAACAACAGCTCCGTTCCAAACTGCTGGATTTATGAAAGCAGATGGAGATGGAACATATTCAATCGATTCATCTACATACTTAACATCAGAAACATCTCATAGTGATGTTCTTGTTGATGGTGATTTCGCATCAGCAGGATTTATGAAGACTAATGGTTCAGGTACATATAGTATTGATTCTAGTACTTATCTAACATCATTACCAGCACACGCTTTAACAGATCATAGCGATGTAACAATTACAACTCCATCAGATAATCAATTTTTAAGACATAATGGAACTAATTGGGTAAATGAAACAGTTACTATTCCAACTGCTCTTACAAATACAGATGGTTTAACTGAAGGTTCAACTAATTTATATTATACAGATGCTAGAGCAGATGCTCGTATAGCACTTTTAGTTGATAGTTCACCAACAACTTTAGATACATTAAATGAATTAGCAGCAGCATTGGGTGATGACCCTAATTTTGCTACAACAGTATCAACTGCATTAGGAAATAAAGCAGATAAACTTTTAACAGGAATATCGATAGTAGATGGAACTATATCAGCAACTAAAACAGTTCTAGAAGGATTAGGTTATTTAGAATATAGAGTTAATTTAAATGATGCTAAAATATCATTCGATTCAACTTCTAGTTCATTGTTAGCTTCTGCATTACAATCAGAAACATCACATGCTGATGTATTAGTTGATGGCGATTTTGCCACAGCTGGTTTAATGACTACAGATGGTAGTGGAGATTATTCAATAACTGCAACATCAACATTTGCTGCAGCTGTTCATAATCATAATTTAACAGGATTAAATGATGTCTATACTACTGGAATAACTGATGGACAACTTCTAAAATGGAACTCTACATTATCTAGATGGCAAGCATCAGATGATAATGATACAACTCCAGCTTTAAATGATGTTACCGATGTAACAATTTCAACAGTAGCTACAGGAAACATTCTACAATATAATGGTTCAGCATGGGTAAATAGTACTACATTAAGTGGAGATTACACCTTTAGTGGAAATACTTCATTTACAGGTACAACAACTTATGTTAATACAACTCAGTTAAATGTAGCAGACAATATCATGGTTCTTAACTATGATGTAACAGCAACTCCTACAGAGAACTCTGGTATAGAAGTAGAACGTGGAACTGAAACAAATAAAACATTCTTATGGAATGAAACAAATGATGTATGGGAAGCAGATGGCAATGAGATTATAACTGTTGCTAACAATTTTGCTCCTATTACAACAGAATCAACAACAGCAAGAACTCTGGCTTTAACAGATGCTGGAGACTTTATAAAATGTACTTCTGCAAGTGCAACAACTGTAACTGTTCCACCAAATAGTTCAGTCGCATTTGTAATAGGAACTGAAATCATAGTAACACAATATGGTGCAGGAGCTGTTACAATAGCAGCAGGTTCAGGAGTAACAATTAACGCCTTAGATACTTTAGTCTTAGCTGGTCAATATGCATCAGCAACATTAAAGAAAATGGGAACTGATGAGTGGCTATTAGTAGGCGCTCTAACAGCAGCTTAAGGAGTGATATATAATGAGCAATTTTTATAGATTTGGAGTAATCCCTAGTAGTAGACCTACTGGGGGTAGCTCTGATATACGTGGAGAATCAGCTTACACTACTCCAGGAACATATTCATGGACATGTCCAGCAGGTGTAACTTCAGTATTAGTTGTGGCTATTGGTGGAGGACAAGGTGGTGCATTCTCTAATAGTAGTACGTCATATAGTGGTGGAGATGGCGGTGGATTAGGATATAAAAATAACATTACAGTAACTCCAGGAAATTCATATACAGTAGTTGTTGGTGCTGGTGGCGGTGCTAGAGCCAGTGCTGGTATTGGACCATCTGGTGGAAATTCATATTTTATAGATACATCAACAATATGTGGATTTGGAGCAACTTCATCTCCTGGTTCCTATACTGGAGACGGTGGTGGAAATGGTGGAAATGGTGGATTTGCTGAAGGTGGAGTACCCAACCTTAAAGGTGGCGGTGGCGCAGGTGCTGGTGGTTACTCTGGAAATGGTGGAAATGGTGGAAATAGTGCTAATGGTACAGCAGGTTCTGGTGGTGCTGGTGGCGGTGGAAAAGGAAACCTACATGTTTCTGCAGGTAACAAAGGATTCTATGGTGGTGGAACTGGTATTTATGGTGAAGGTACAAGCGGAGCTGCTTCATCTTCATATGGATACGCTGGTTCAGGTGGTAACACTACTGTAGTTACAAACACACCTCAAACTATTTTATATGGTGCTGGTGGTGGAAATAGTGCTAATGCAGGAGCTTCAGACGGTGGTGGCGGTGGAGCTGTACGTATAGTATGGGGTGCTGATAGAGCATTCCCATCAACAGATGTAGGACAAACAACTTAAATAGTATTGGAGAGAATTCTTATGAAATTAATGAAGAGAATGAAAGAAGAATTAATAGAATTAAAAAACGAATTAAAAGATAAGAAGACTAGATGGAAGTTTATTCGAAATAACTTCCTTCTTATCATCTTAGCACATATTATATCATTTATACCAGCTTTTATATTTCTAATGATTGGTAAAAATGAGTTAGCAATTATGTATTTTGGATTTTATACAGTACCTATTCCTCCAATGTGGTTGTTATGGGGAACTATATTTATCCTAATGAAAATCAAATTATAAAAAAAAAAATCCGACCAGGAAGAAGGAGTAAAACAATGACACAAGAAGAACTAAGACGTTTAGAACTAAATTTAACAAAATCAGCTTTAAAAGCTAAGCCAGGCTATGTACGCATGATGTTAGGACTTAGAGAAAGCGACCAAGGATTTGGACCTCTTGAGGGGATTAAAGTTTTTAATTATCTTCAAGACAAAGAAACAACTTTAGCAGAATTTATTGAAGATGTAAAGAAATTAAAAACTTCACATGATGAATTGTTTAGACAATATCAAGAAGAATTAACAAGATTGAAAGAACAAGATACAAAAATGCTAGAAACTTTCAAAGCACTTGAATTAAGAATTAAAAAATTAGAAGAAATACAAGCTGAAAATGACAGCTTCGTATTAGAATAGGAGAATGACAAATGGAAAACTTTAAAACTATATTTTTAAACGTATTTAAAAAGATTGTAGATTTTCTAGCAATCATTGCATTAATCTTAACTGTTTTAGCAGGGTCATTAGCTATATTCTATGATGAATTAACTGTGATTTTCGAAACAATAGGTATTAGCCAAGGTAGTTTAGGTTGGATGACAGTAGCATTAGGTAGTTTTGGTACAGCAGGAGTTATATTAACTCGTGTATCAAGTGGTTTAAAATCTGCAATGCTATTAGCAAAGACTGACCAGGAACGTAGAAATGCCTCTTTTGAAAGAGATATGCAAACTAAAATTGCTGGCAGCGAAGCTTATTATGAAGCTAAAATTGCTCGTATTGAAAAAGCTGCTTCTGAAGATAGAGTTATGTTCTTAAACAAATTAGAATCATATGAAAACTATCAAAAGAAACAAGACTTATTCAATCAAGCTCAGGCTGAAAAATACTTAAAAGCACCTGACAGATTAGTCGATGAAGATACTAAGAAAAAATACGAAGACTTCCTAAAGAATAAGAAGGTGTAAACCATGATTAGACTAAAAGGATTTAGACGATTACTCGTAGGTGCTATATATGCATTAGCTCTATTAGTTACTATCGGAATTCCGCTGGGTTATTTAGCATTGATTGTAAATGAGAACTTAGTATTTGCCGAAGTAAATAGAGTAATCTTCAACAGAGCTATAATTGCATTTGGTTGTATGACTTTGCTAGCTATTATATATTTAAAATGGATTAAGAAATGGTTCAATAGAAAACTTCAAGCAATTGCAGTTGTAAATGAATTAGGAATGTATACATCTAAGTCTCATATATTTAATAGAATCTTAAAAACTATTGAATATACTTATCCCTTTGTAAGTACGCTAGTGTTCTTTCTATTACTTAAAACACTATTTTTCCAATATCCTCTATTTGAAGATTTAGTTCATCTAAATAAGATATTGCTTATAGTAATGGGATCAGGTGGAATCATATACTTAATTGGTGATTTAGTTAGAGTAAGTATGACCAATGCACAGAAAGTTGAAGATACATTAGACCTTGAAATGAAGAAAGATAAATTGTATTTGAAGAGACTTAGACAAGAAAAACGTAAAGAAAATGAAGCAATGGTTATTCAAAGACAATTAGAAGCACTAAGAAACATTCCACTAGGAACTGAAGAAAATAATGAAGAATAAGGCAGATGCCTTATTCTTTTTTTGTATTTAATTCTTTTAGTTTATCTTCTAAACTTTGTATTTCAATTTGTTTCTTTAATTTGTTGATTTCATTCTTATCGATGATATCTTCAATAACTTCTTTTTTAGTTTCTTTAATTAGCGCTGTTCCAGTATATTTAGTTATATAACCAAGTCTGTCTTCTAATTCATTCTCCTTAGAAGTATGAATCTTATTAGCTGATAAAACAGCAAAGATAAATGCGAATACAATAGGAAATGAATAAATTAAAACATCTAAGACAGCTTTCCAAACATTATATCGAAATGATAGTGATGTAATAGAACCTATAACAATTAAGAAGACTAAACTCAAAAGATTGGATACTAGTCTAATGCGAGTTTCTCTGGCTTTAATTGCGTTAACATCTTCAATAGCCATTCTAGCAATCTTAACTGATGTGTTACCAGTAAGAACCATCTTAACAGTTACTTTTGGATATACGAAGTTAATGTGTTTGATATGCTCATTAATCCATTCAGCAGTTAACTTCTCTCTCAATTCTTCTTCCTTAACTAGGAATGCTTTTAATTTTCTACTTATTTTAATTGTCTTATCTTTTTCATATCGTGCTCTTTCATAAGACATTTTAACAGTTTCTTTTTGTAAATGTTTCTCAAGTTTAAGACCTGCTAACAATTTCCAAGTATCTGTTTTTTCTTGTAGGTCTAAGTCAAATATCAATTTTCTAAATTCCTTATCTGCTTGTAGTGACTTGAACTTACCAATCACTTTAAGAATGACTATATATGATACGTCTAAGGCCTTTTTTAACAAGTTTCTAGTTCGTTCATTAAAATATAAAACAAATGCCAGTAATTGAACAATAACACCTTTAACTAAAATACCTATATCAAATGTCGCTCTGTACATATCCTGAGTTACTTTGATTCCATCTACATATCTCGCATGAATCCATACATCGACTTCTGCAATATCTAACTTAGTCCATATACCATAACCAGGAAGTATAACATTGAAATCCCAGTTCGCATTCCATAGACCTAAGAAGATGATTAATACCAATAAGAGAACGCTTGTTAAAGAAAACATCCATAAATCATTAGATGCTTTCTTAGAAACGTCTCTGAATTTAAACAATTTTGCCATGTTAACCCTCCTTATACTAGAGGAACAAATTCAGCGTAGTGTTTGTTATATACAATCCCACAACCAAGAACAGGTTTCTCTCTGTTATTTAATCCATAATCAAATACAGGTGCTTTCATATCAACTAAACAACCGCAATTTAATGCGAAGTTTGTTTCAATTCCATTATCCGAAAATACTACACCAGCAAATGAATGAGTGTGTCCTATAACCGTACTCATGCGTTTAGTTCTTAACATTGTCATAGCAGCATTTTGCCCACTAACGCCATTTCCATGAATATAACAAACTCCATCGATAATGAATTGGTTAGCAATATCCCATGTATCTAATAGATTAAACGTTTCTCTGAACGTTGGGATAAAGTCTTCTACAAACCCATCATTTTGAGTTGCAGTTAATCTAATATCATGATTCCCGATAACATAACTAACATATGGGAACTCTTGTTCAAATAATCTTAATGTCTTAATTGAAGCTTTATATTCTTCACTAGGACCAATGATGTTATAATTCTTGATATACTTCTTACTTCTCCAATAGTTATCAAAGAAATCTCCAATACATACTATATCAGTAACACCTCTTGTTACAAATGATTTAACTAAAAAATCTAATGCTTTCTTATTGTGAAATGGAACATGTAGATCTGGAATAACTCCAACTACTTTGATTCCCTTAGGTCTTTCATTAGGTGGTAATTGCCATATCTTAATTCCTTTGTTAACTAATTCATTATATTTATCAAATTGTTTTTTCATATTAATTCTCCTTTTCTATTGCATTTCTAGCCATAACTCAAATGAATCATCATCTGGTAAATCTAAATAATTCATTATCATTTTTTTTACTGTTGGTAAATATTTATATTTTAATATAATATCAAGTTCTAATTCAGATATAAGGCTTTCTCTCATATGTAATTCTCTTAATGTCACAAATAAAATATAATCTTGGTTTGTTAAAGTATCATGATAAATCTCTTTAAAATATATTTTATCATCTCCATTAGGAATATCGAAGTATTCATTTTCTAAAGTACCAACAGGTGTAAAAATCCTATATTTCTTTAACATACTATCATCTCCTTATTGCATTTCTAACCATAATCTAAATTGTACCAGATCAGGAGCTACTTTAAGCATTCCATCAATAATACCTTGTAAATAAATTGCAAGCTCTTTAAAATCATAATCTATTATAATTCCATTCTCATCTAACATTCCGAATTGTGGATACTTGTCGATTATAATACTATCAAATTCTTTTTTCATATTAGTTCTCCTTTATAAAATGATATCCGTTAACATGCTTAATTCTTTGTCTAGGATTCATTGAGTTTGATATTGACGCTTCATTTAATTTTAATTCATTTGCGGCATCTCTTATTGAATTATAAATTGTATTTGTTTCAATACATTTAATTCTTTTTTTAATTTTCATAACTCCTATTTTTGATGGAGTTGTTATATTTATAACTCCATTATCATAGGCATGTTGCATATTTTCTTTTCCAGTAACCCATTCTAAATTTTCAATAGAATTATTTAATTTATTCAAATCCTTGTGATTTACTTGAAGAGTAGAATCATTATTTTCTATGAACGCCTCAGCAACAAGTCTATGAATATGTTTGGAATTAAATCTCTTACCATTTAGTCTAAGTGTTATTCTTGGATAACCGTCTTTATCTAATTGCTGTTTTAAGATCTTTTCATGTATTGCCCTACCACAAATATCTTTTCTTTGTAAACTTTTTATATTTCCTAAATTAGAAACTTGATAGTAACCTTCAAATCCATTTATATCTTTCCATATCTCATTCATTAATTTATCAACTCTTTTTGTTTATTTTCATAATGCCAATAATGTTTGTATGCTCTTCCATTATTGTCTTTGTAAAATCCTGATTTGCGACTAGCTCTGCTTATATTTGTTAGTGCAGCAGTTTTAAATTCAGGAAAATTTTCCTGTAAATAATCTTTAGCATCATTAACACTATTAAACTCAGTTCTTTTACCGGATCCAATTTCTATTCCAACTAAAATTTCTTGATTTGTTTTATGCCCACTATGTTTACTCTTAGATAGATTTCCAGATTTTGATTTAGTTGTTTGCTTATATCCTGCGTTTGTATCTCTTACTGGTAAAGTAAATTCTATAACTTCAACGTCTAAATCAGGTTCATCTTTATAAACTTGTTTGATTGCTTTTCTAACATTGATCTTAAATTCTTTCTTTGGAATATCTTTAAGAATTTTTCTAGGTTTAATTGGTTCATACTTAGCTTCCATAGCTAGATATTTATCTTTCCAATATTGACGAGTCTTATTCATTTCTTCTAATTCATTATAAGCTCTGTTTAACATGATTTGTAAATTGTTATACTCTAAACTATTAATTTGTGCTGCTGATAACTCTTCATCCAATTGTACAATAATACTAATAAGTGTTTCTTGATTTAATACATATAAATTTTCCATCTTTCTTTTTCCTTTCCGTTTTAAAGTCTATCGTGACTATAATTACTTGTTCTAATTTTTTATTTTTTTAAACCTTTAAAATTTATTTCTTTAGAATTTCTTTCAACTAATTTTCCACGTTGAATATTCTTGACAAGTACTCTATGATTCTTAGCAATTGTCACTCTGCCATCTCCAACACCCTTACATTCTATAACATAATTTGTAAGTAAGTTTTGTCTATATACATTATCATTTTCATCTATATAGTATTTAAATTTAGGATCTGTATCTATAAGTACTTCATAAATTTTAATATCTTCATCTATAATTCCAGCAAAAATATCGTCATTAGAAATTATAAAGTATACAAAGCTATCATCATCAATTGTTTCCCACATTTGATAAGGAAGTTTATAAGTAGCTAACATTTCCATTAAATACCAAGAAGAATATTTAAACTTTAAAAGATAATTATAAACATCTAAACTAGTATTAAAAAATAAAGTTTCAGTAAGTTTATCATTTACAAATTTTTGAACTTTAAGTTTATTGAAGTCCTTAAAGCCTACTGGGACTTCTTTATACATTCTTATAGTAGGCTTTTTAATGTTTGGGATATTGTTTATAATTTCAGTAAAATCAAATTTGTTTTTCATAGTATCTCTCCTTATACAAACTTATAGTATTTAACTTTTGGATCTGTAATGGACTTATCAGTAATTAAACCAAATAATTGTCCCTGAGTATTTTTCATTGTTATATATTCTAATTCTCCAACCATAAAATGATCAAATTGTTTAATAGGACTTACTCCATCCCAGAATACTTTTTCATATTCTTTATGAGTCTCACGAGGTTGTTCTGTCTGTGATTTATTTTCTACCTTAACCCCTAATGATTCTTGTTGCTTAATTGCGTTAGTTACTTCCTCTGCACTAGCTATTGAAGAATCTACTCCAATACCTAAGAATCCTAATGCTCTTCCGACTGCAGATGTTTCACAGTTTTCAATATAAGATGTTAAGTTAATTTTGTTTCCACCTTGAGCTTCATTTAATTCATAAGCAGTACCTTCAGAGATAACTCTATCATTTGGATCTTTAACATAAGCTTTCATCATAATGAATCCATCTTTATGTTCTAAAATTTCTGTTGTTAATGAATAACCTTTATAGTCATCATTACTTCTAAAATAGTTAACTCTTTCGTTAACTTGCATATACTGCTTATTTCCAATTCTCATTATTCATTTCCCTCTCTTTCTAAAGCTTTAAAAAATTCATATAACTCTTTCCAATTTGTTTCTTTTACTTCTCTTTCTAATACTTGTTCTGTTTTCATATTTTTCCTCTTTCTGGTTTTAAAGTCTTTTAACCTGACTATATTTATAATTATTTGTTCTTAGTTTCAAACACTTTAAACTTTTAAAATTTATATATCCTTATAATCGCCATATATAAATATAACTCCTTTTAGTTTAGATAATTGTTTAAACACATTTATAGTTGCTTTATCATATAATTCTCTGGGCTTTCCATCATAACCGTGGATGTAATTATGGTTTGAACCACTACCCATAAATTTAGTTTGATATGTAGTCATTATACCATACCATCCATACTCATAATCTTTAAACTTCATCAGGGAAGCTCTTCTTATAAATATCTAATTGAGTCTTGTGTATAAATAATTTCTCGGTCTTAATATCATTTGCCTTAGTCATTCCATTTTGTATACCTTTTTCAAATATACAAACAAAATCATCTGGCATAACATATTCAGAACATAATACGATATGACCTTCTTTAACTTTTAATCTTAACCATTCATAGTATTCCTCATGATCAAAATCTGTTTTCTTTGATGCGTTTTTATATCCTGTACTATCAAAATATGGAGCATCACAATATATAAGTTTAGATTTCATAGTTTTCACTTTTTTCTATATCAATTAATTCATCTTTTAAATCTTCATATTCACTGATTAATCTAATTTCATATAATGTGCTATATTCATTCTTAGTTGTATCAATTAATCCTTCTATTTCCTTAATTCGATTGTTAATGTTTTTCATTTTTATCATCCTTTCTATTTAAGATTAATAATTTGTTCTTTAAATAAATCTCTTTAAATGTTTAAAGTTTCATCAGATATCTCATAGAAAGGATCGAATATATCTTTACCTTGAGCATTTGCTAGATAATCTTGTTTCAACTCATTATAAAATCTATTTGCTTGTTCCTTATCAAATAAGTCCATAACTTCACCAGGTTTTAATCTAGACTCAACCATTTCTTCTAAGGTCATTGGAACCCAACCTGCTTGAAGTCTTTGCCACATTGCAATTAGATATTTATTTGAATCATTTCCTATTCTAGTATCACATTCAATTGCTTCAATCATATTTGCTCCACCTACGAAAGGTTCTATATAAGTGGTTATTTCATTATCTTTAATTAATTTGTTTATAATTGGCGCGATATCACTTTGTAATCGCTTTTTTGATCCCATATATCTCATAAGTTATTTCCCTTCTAAAATTATAATTCTATTTTCTAATGCTTGAATTTGTTTTTCAAGTTTCTGAATATATAATTCCTTATTAAAGTTCTTCTTAATTTCATATCCAGCAATAGAAGCTTTATCACTTAACTCCAAAGCATTTTGAATCCATAAAATTTTAGTTGCTCCTAGACTTATATCTAAGCATGCATCTAATTCATATACAGTATCACCTGATGCAATCAATTCATTATCTTTATAAATCGATAATTTTTTAGTCGACTCGACTATTGACTCGACATTTATATTAGGTTGAGTCGAAGTTTGTCGAGTATCGACATCTGCACATACTCTTTGTACTGTTCTAACACTTATATCAAACTTTTGAGCAATAACCTTTTGTTCTATTCCATCATCAAACATTTTTCTTATTTCTTCATTTCTTTTATCTCTCATTGGTAAATCCTCCTTTTATATTTATAAATACTTGTTCTATCTTTGAAATACTTTTTTCTTTTAAAGTTTTATCATTAATTGTAAACCATCATCTAACTCTTCAAATTTGAGACTTCCATTTATATATTCTGATAATTGAAAAATTAGTTCATCTGTATCACAATATGTTATGACATTAGAATCAATTATGTATATATCAGTGAATGACATAGTTTTAAAATTCATATGTCCATCTATTCTTTCAAATTCCAAATTTGGAGCATTAGTATATATTTCTAAACTTCCATCGTCTTTAGTAATTAAGAATGATTTCATATTCTTATACCCCGTTCTTTCATAATTATATTGTTGTTGCCATTCTATTAGTTTCTTTTCCTCAAATTGAATATTGAATATTGCACATTCAATTAGAGTTGGATATCCAACTCTGAATGGAGTTCTTTGTAAATCAATTAATTCCTCTTTTAACTTTTCAATCTTTAATTCTTTTTCTCTTAAATCTTTTCTATCCATTTTTCATCATTCCTTTCTGAATTATAATTATTTGTTCATTCTTTGAAATACTTTTTTCTTTTAAAGTTTTCCTTCATATTGATCTCTTAAAATTCTTAATCTGGATAGTTCCTTAACTGAATCTCTGAATAATAGCATATCTACATCTCTGTCATCTATAATTCTCTGTTCTGCTTCTCTTAAATAAATTTTTAAATCTTCAATATCATTCAATATATCAAAGTATTCTTGTTCACTTAACATTCTATCAACTCCTTATTTTTTTAAAAAAAATTTAAACTTTTAAAGTAGAATATGGGGCTTCGCCCCCCTTCCCTCTTCTCTTTAACTCTACACCCTTAGTCCCTAGTACATTGTTTCATTTCTTCTATTACTTTTCTTTTGTTATTCTTTCTCGCTACGCTTAAACACTTTTAACTCTTCTCTTAATGACTTTAGTTCCTTACAAGACCTACGACAACCAGTCTTTTAGTTTATGCGATTGTCGATTTATAATTATATTGTTAGTGTCATTTTAAAACTTTAAAATAATCTTTCACCATTTCAAAATGATTTATAAAAACTTGTTCTATCATATATAAAAAGTTTTAAAGTTTTTACCGAAACATATTAAATCGGTAAAAAGTAGGGTCGAAAAACATACCCTTAGAACAAATATTTATACTTAAAATTTTAAGAAAAAAAATTTTAAATATAAAACTTTTCCTCTTTTCTCTTGGCTCTTTAATTAGAGCCTCCCTTTCTCGTAATACAACTAATCAATTTAACAAGAGTGTTGAGTATTTATATACCTAATGTAAACATTCAAACCTAACTGATTAGTTGCTTACATATACAACGAAATTAAATTAAAGATGTTAACAGCAATCAAACACTTATGGTAAAGTTAAAACACATCTTGTCTCTCTATAAAAATAACTCGACGTCGACTCGACATTTAGGTGGTGGTTTTATGAAAAATAAAGATTTGATTCAAGTCTTATGTTATACAGATAACCCTTTAGATTTATATAGAATCACTAATGAATATGAATTGATGGACTCAATAGAACACATTGAAAGATACTTTAGAAGTTCAAGAGAATATAAGGGCTGGGTACAATGGAAGAAATATAAACATGAACAAACAATTTGTAAGGCATTGAATATTGACACTAAAGACTATGATTTACTTAGAATAGAACAAGATCATTATCCAATATCATTATGGCAAATTGTATTCATTATAGGGAACAAACTCTTATCAGAATTAAAAGAAGATGAATATTTAACAACTTTTGATATTGTTTCAGAAGTATTAAAAGAACATCTATTAGAAAACAATATAGGAAGTGTTTCATTACTCTTATCTTATCATGAGCTGAGACATGAAGGACTATTTATACCAGAATTAAAAAGCATTAATGGTAACTACAAAACTTTTATAACTAAATATAAGGAGTATATACCAGAACATATAATGAAACAAATAAACTCGAATTTAGAACAATCGACATAACTCGACTAAATGCGACGTATCAGTGGTTTTAAATAACCCAACTGACGAAGGAGGCATCAAAATGAGATCAAAATATGATTCGCATGTTAAAAACAAACTACAAGTAGTTAAAGGTTGGAGACAAGAAGGATACAATGAAGAACAGATAGCTGGTCTCTTAGGAGTAGCTTATTCAACATTTATGGAATACAAAAAGAAATACCCTGAGCTTTTGGAGGTACTTTCCACTAGTAAGGAACATTTGATTGACGAATTAAAGAAAACAGTTTATCAAATAGCACTAGGTTCAACTAAAAAAGTTTATGTTAAAAATCATAGAACAGGTAAAATGGAATTAGAACGAGAAGAATATAATCCAACTAAAGTTCAATTAGATGCAGCTTTAATTGCATTAAAACGTTTAGACCCAGATGGTGGTTGGGATAATACTGCTAAAGAAGATACTGGAACATCTGTATTAGAAAAAGCTGCTGAGAATTTTAAAATATTTTCAGAAGAATTAAAGAAGAGTTTAGAAAATGACTAATACTAGAACTTTTAATTATATAGGAACTAAGAAAGCATCTAAATGGATTCTAAATACAGTTGATTATAGATTTAACATGATTATGGGAGCTGTAAGAGCTTCTAAAGATTACAACTCAACAATAGCATTTGTAGAGACAGTTAAAAGAGCTGATTATGATTTATTTATGGTTGGTGCAGTTGACGTTAAGAATGCGATGAGAATTATAGGACGATATATACTAGACTATTTAGGAGGTCTGGCAAAAAAGACTATTTATATGGAAGCACCTGCAATTACATTTCCTTATAATGGTTATCAAAAAACAATTATATTTGCAGGTGGTAAAAATATAGGTTCAGATGCAGGTATTCAAGGGTTAACATTACACAGTATATACTTAACAGAAATAAATTTGTTAAATGAAGACTTTGTTAACCAATCAATTAAAAGAACATCATCATTTAAAGACGCTAGAATATTTGGAACATTTAACCCCAAAGGTCCTAAGCATCCGTTTAGAACAAACTTCTTAGAAATATGGATTAAATATCAAAAAGATAATCCTTCTAAAAAGTGGTTAAACTTTGAGAACTTCTCATTATTTGATAACCCAATACTAGATAAAGAAATGATTGAACAGATTAAAGCAAGTTATGATCCTAATACAGTTTCTTATAAGAGAGATATACTAGGTGTTGAAACAGACCCTGAAGGCGCTCTTTATACAATAAGAGATTATAACATATTAGAAGAAATAGATTTAAAGAATTATAATAGATATGCAGTAGTAGTAGATATTGGCGAGTCGACGTCGAGTACTGTTTTTTTAATAGCAGCACCTTACTTCAACACTGAAAAGAAACAATTCGAACTACACGTATTAAAAGAATATAAACATTTAAATAATTCAGTTAATGATTTACAAAAGAAATCCCCTTTACAATACATAGAAGAATATGTAACATTTGTAGAAGGTGCAATTGAATTATTTGGAAGACATCCTGATAAACTATTGTTCGATGGTACTGATCAATTTTTTAGAGATTTAGTTAAAGAGTTAAGAAAAAGACATTTAGCTCAACATACCCCAAAGAGAGTAACTAAAGATTCAGAAGAAGATCGTATCTATAAAGGACAATCATGGTTATATCAAGGTAAATTAAAATTTTATAAGTATTGTGAAAATACTATAATAGATTTTAGAAATGCAGAACATGATGAGAAAGTTTATGAAAGAACAGGTAAGATTGTCACTAAGGAAATATATAATGACCAAGGACATTTAGACTGTTTAGATGCAACTAATTATCTTATGACTTTCTATACACCAACGATAGGAGGTAAGTAATGGCAAATGCAGGAGACACACTTATACTAAGGATTGAAAAAGACGTTCCAGATAAAACTATTGAAGAAATATTGGATGACATATTGGAAATATCTATTGAAAGATATGATAAGTATGATGATGCTAAAAAAGCTGTTCATTCTATCGCATTGGATAAAAAGAATCATCGTCTTGATAAATGCAGACAATTTATAAGAACTAGATATGGATTAGAAGATTTAGATGAAGAATCACTAGATTTATGGATCAATTTACAATGATTTTAAAGGGTAACCTTAAAAATACATATTAAATAAAAATTAGTGGAACTAGATTCCCAACTATGAAAAGGAGATTATAATATGGAAAATATCGAACAAAACGTAGCACCTGTTATTGAAGAAACTCAAGTAGAAACTGTGGAAACAGTAAGTACACAAGAAGATCAACAAGAACAAACAGAATGGAAAGCACCACAAACTAAAGAAGAATTAGATAAACTTATTAAGTCAGCTGAAAATAAGACATATACTAAAGCTTTAAAAGAACTAGGTGTTAAATCCGTTAAAGATTTCTTAGAATACAAAACAGAATTAGACTCTAAGCAAGAACAATTTACACAATTAGAAAAAGACAAAGAAGAATATACAGGCAAATTGAAAACCCTGGAAAGTGAAAATATAACACTTAAACAAGAAAGAATTCTAGACAAACTAATTGATAATGATGAATATAGAGATGAAATTCTCAAACTTGCTTCTAGTAAAATAGATGATTCTAATGATTTCGAAAAAGTTTTAAATGAAATGGCTAACACAGCTAAATATGAATTTATGTTTAAAGGAAATAGATCCTTTAAAATGGGTACAGAAAAGAACCAAGTTAAACAAAACAGTTCTACATACTCAAGTCAAGTAACAAGCCAATTTCCTTGGTTAAAATAGGAAACAAATTAAAAATATAAAATAAAAGGAGAAATAAAAACATGGCATTTAGTAATGGTTTTTCGGGCGACTATAAAGCCCTAGACGTAATTGTTAAAACTCTTCACGCAAAGAGTTATTTAGTAGAAGGTCC
>Ga0172378_10000552_pt1 | contig 33088 bp, 25 predicted proteins | sample GrowelOW332metaG_FD_119755 | JGI IMG/M metagenome (GOLD analysis project Ga0172378, IMG submission 119755) | Groundwater microbial communities from an aquifer near a municipal landfill in Southern Ontario, Canada - Pumphouse #3_1 metaG | ecosystem: Environmental > Aquatic > Deep subsurface >...
CCCAATAGTTGAAAGGTGGCCGTTGACAACCCTACCGCCTCCCTGTAATGGTTGGGTTCAACAATGCGGGGTATAATAGAGCGGTATGTCGGGGTGAAAAATGCACTAAATACATTCAATGAGAATACCAGCGTGTAAATTTGCCATTCAGTAGTCACAAAGGGCAGGCAACTGATGATGAACATCCTGAAAAAATGGGTGACATATAATATCTTCTTGCGGTCAATTCTGTCGGCCAGCACTCCTGCAAATGGTGAAAAGATGATAAATGCCAAAACCCGGAAAGTCAGGGCGGTTGATAAGATGACAGGTGAATGGGCAGGGTCAATCTGATAGGCCAGTAAAGCCAGTCCGACCCATGATATGGAATCGCCAATCAGACTCACCGTTTGCGCAAAATACAACTTCGCAAAGGTGGTGTTCTGTAAAGCCTTAAAAGGTTCTGTAATTAATTGACTGATATTTCTGCCGTGTTTCAAGGCCGCAAAGGTATGAAAAAGCTGATTGGGGCTCTATTCCATTACTTTCAGGACGATTTTATCAAACAGTTTATCGGGTAGTATTTTTTTTGCCCATAGAATTGCTCTGGCTCCTTTACCTGCAACATACCTTGTTTTCGGATGCTTTGACCCGATTGCTTTTGCAATGGCTTTGGCAATGACAATGGGTTCTGACCCATGCCTGTACATACTCTCAAATCGTTTAATCTGACTGTTTGCAGAATCACGGTATGCGGTATCCATTGACATTTTGGCTAAGTTATCTTCAGCTATCTTATTCCACTCTGTTTTGATGGCTCCCGGTTCTATAATGACCACATCAATTCCAAAGGGTTTGAGTTCCATGCGCATACAGTCGCTCAGCCCTTCTACTGCATACTTGCTGGCATGATACCAGCCGCCATGCGGCTCACCAAATTTCCCGGCCATAGAAGATATATTGATAATCAAGCCTGACTTTTGAGCCCTCATGTATGGAAGTACCGCCTGTGATAAACGGGCTAATCCAAAAACATTTACCTCAAACTGATATTTTGCTTCTGACAGGGGCACGTTTTCCACGGAACCATAAGAACCATAACCTGCATTATTGACCAAAACATCTATACGCTTTTCAGTATCCATGATTTCCCTGATGCCCTTTGAGGTTGAAGCTTCATCGGTTACATCCATCTGCAATAATCGAATCCCTGCTTCTTTTAAATCCTGCATTTTGTCAACCCTCCGGGCTGCCCCATATACAATGTGACCCTGCTGTACCAGAAGTTTTGCGCTTTGCCTGCCGATTCCGGACGATGCCCCGGTTATTAAGATGACTTTGTTCATGGAGTGCTTTTTATGGATGGCAAGTAAATATTATGTACAAATATAGGGTTTTTGGGGAGGCTGCTATTCATTATAGTACAGTTTGTCCTCTTGGGTGATTCCCCAAATGGTTAACAATTGACCATTTAAGGTGGATTCAGCCGGGTTATTAATCTTTCGCCAGTCAAGCACACTGCAATCGTGCTTTAATGCTATAACCGCTTCATTTGATTGGGAGATTTCTTTTAAAGCAACCCTTTCACATTGATTTTTATCAAATCCTGCATTATCAGCATTGGTATAGATGAGTAAAACCCCTGCAATAACAGGCAGATACCATGCCTTTTGTTTTCCGGGCATGTTCCTGATCAGGAAGAGGGTGGAAACTCCAAAAATTAGTATAAGGCTTAATGTGACCGGCATAATGGTATCGTACCTGAGAATATAAGGGCGATAATCCCTGTAACCCCCTAAAGGAAGCAGTAAAAAATAGCACAACGCAAATAGCCCGATCCATTTGAAGATGTTCAGGATCTTTTTCCCTTCAGCAGTCTTATACTTTTTGTTGATCATAATCATGTTAATGGCCAGCGTGATAAACAAGACCGGGAATCCGAGGTTTTGGGTAAACTGATAATAAATCCCTGCCGGTAACTTTGAATACATTTCTGATAATGGGATCATCGTATCAATGGTTATCGAATTGTATCTGCCAAGGAACAATGAATAAAGGGAAAGCAGACCAACCGGCATCAAATAGAACCAATAATTTTTCGGAATCAGGGTAATGGCTTCGGTTACCTTTTTAATCATGCCTTGCTGAGTTGAAAGACGATAATTCCCGGCCAGGTTAGTGAGTATGACTAACATGGAAAATATCAGAACAACACCGGGATTCAGGGGACCGCTCAAACAAACAATAAAGGCTAAGGGAATCCAAAGGATTTTCATGAATAAAGATCCCGAAGGCTTTTGCCCATGGTAATACTGAAGGATAATGGGCAGTAAGTACAATAGCAGTATAGCACAGGGTAATGCATAAAAGAAGGTGTAAGTGGTTGACGGGTCAATGATGCCCATGTAGCTTCTATAGCCATTGGTTTGGAAAAGAGGGGTTACCAGTACTGCAGCTATCATAAAGTCAGTCCTGAGCATATTCTTTGTACCCGTAATAGCCATGGCCAACAAGATAATGAGTAAGACCTGCAGGACAATTTTTGATATGGCGCAAGCCAGGTACACACTATCAATCGGGTTAACCAACTTTTGCAACTCTAAAGGTACTTTGATGAGATATTCCCGGTATATCCAGTGACAAAAGAATCGATTGGGATTAGCATAAGTTTGATTATTCAGAATGGTTGCTATGCCCAGGGGATGTTCGAATATGGGTTTAACATCATCAGCGGGGACTATATTCCAAGCCATATCACCATCAAGCGGCTGATTGATATGTTGAATAAACGAATAGCCGATATCGGCAAGCAGGAGCGCCAGTAGCAGGAAATACAGAAGTCTTTTGTTCATATTTGCAGTTTGCTTTTTAACCGGAGTGCCCTGAAAGTGCATGAGAACGCACTATTTGCAATGCTCCTTAAAAAAGTTAAAAATACAAATTTTTCATCAGCCTCCTTATATTGACTTAACCTTCACCTGAGGTTGTATTTGGAATAGACTTAAATTTCTTCTGAGAATGTTCAGGTATAGGCTTATATTCTCCCTGAGGCTGCGCAAGGAGCGTAATCATCATGGCTGTTGAGCAGTAACCCTTGTGAGGTTTTTATCAAGGAGTTGGATAACGTTTTGGGGTGTTACGTTAAAGAATACTTTCCCGTTGATATCAATAACGGGTCCCATCTTGCATTTGCCTTCACATAGGTGCCCCTTAAAGGTAACTTTGCTTTTAATGTCCTTTTCTTTAAGATAATTCTTGATAATTTCAAGGGTGATATTGTTGCCTCTTGAAAAGCAGGAGCTTCCCAGGCAAATAGTAATTTCATCTATGTTATTCATGATTGTTTTGGTTTAAAAACCGGGACCTGGGTCCCGGTTTAATTCACATCCTCTATTCACTCTTCACACTATCTGATTGAGAATCAGAAATTCACTTTATGTCCGTAATAGGCTGCAGAGAATAGTTTATGGAATTCTGCGGCTACTGTTTCACGCGGGTTACTACCGGTGCAGGCATCAAGGACTGCATTTTTTGAAATGCGTTCTACATTCTTTAAAAAGTCAACTTCCTGAATACCATATTCTTTTAGGGTAGCAGGGATAGAGAGCTTTTTATTCATATCATCAACAAAACTTCGTAAAGCATCTGTAAGTTCCATATCTGAATTACCCTTCAGGCCGATAGATGTGGCTATCTGGGCAAAGCGGTCAGCCGCGATTGTTTTGTTATAATCAATCACATAAGGGAGATAAATGGCGTTTGCACATCCGTGAGGCACATGAAAAACAGCGCCTGACTTGTGTGCCATACTATGTACAATACCCAGCAGTGCATTTGAAAAAGCCATGCCGGCCAGGCATTGTGCTATATGCATTTTATCTCTGGCTGCTTTATCACCCTGAAATGACTTCAACAGGTTTTCTTTGATCATAAAAATGGCTTTTAATGCCAACGGGTCAGAGAAATCACTTTTGTTGCAGGCTACATAGGCTTCTATGGCGTGGGTCAGTGCGTCCATACCTGTATAGGCTGTTAATTGAGCAGGCATGGTATAAGCAAGCTCCGGATCAATAATAGCCATGTCAGGGGTGATTTCGTAGTCGGCAAGTGGGTATTTTATCTGTGTGCTGTAATCAGTAATGACTGAAAAGGCTGTTACCTCTGTAGCAGTACCACTGGTGGAAGGAATGGCAACAAACCGGGCTTTATTCCTCAACACCGGGATGTTGAAAGGTTTGGCTACTTCCTGAAAGATGGCTTCAGGGTGTTCATAAAATATCCACATGGCTTTTGCTGCATCAATAGGCGAACCACCACCCATAGCAACTATCCAGTCAGGTTGAAAAGCTCTCATGATTTCTGCTCCTTTTAAAACAGTTTCTATTGAAGGATCAGGTTCTATTCCTTCTATCAGTTTTACTTCTAATCCGGCTTCTTTAAGATAACCTGTTGCCTTATCAAGGAAACCAAACTTTTTCATTGATCCGCCTCCTACAACAACCATTGCTTTTTTCCCTTTCAGGTTTTTCAGTTCTGCCAATGTCCCTTTTCCAAAATAGATATCCCTGGGTAATGTAAATCGTGCCATTTCTTTTTAGTCTTAGTATGAGTATTTTATGAACTTGCTAATCCTTATTCATTTATCGTGCCAAAGTACTTAATGTTCTGATAGTCAAATGCGTAACAATAGTACGAAACATCGGGTAATAACCTGATGTCATAGAATAGGACAAAAGAGGATAAATAGTTGTAAATAAAAATGACAGTGTGTAAAAACAGGACAACTACAAGCTGATCCGGTATTTTTTAAGTTTCTGGTAAAGGGTATTCCTGCTAATGCCCAAGGTTTTGGCTGCAAGGCTCATGTTATGGTTCAGCGTGTCGAGGGTGAACAGGATGGCTTCTTTTTCCAGGCTATCAAGGGTTTTTAAGGATACATCGGACTGCTCAGACTGGGGATTCACAGATTCATCCCTGCCATGAGGAGAGGTGGAGAGTTCCCGGAACTCCCGGTCCATCTGATCAGGGGTAAGGTTACCGCCAAGGATGACCAGCTTTTCAGCAAAGTTTTCTATTTCACGGATGTTTCCCGGCCAGTGGTATGCCATCACCTTGTCCATAAGGTCAATTTTAATTTCAGGAACCGGTTTGCCCAGTTTAGTCGCTTTTTGCTTCAGGAAGAATCTGAGTAGCGGCATCAGGTCGTCCGTGCGTTCCCGTAGTGGTGGGATGTGTATGGGAATAACATTGATGCGGTAGAAAAGATCAAGCCGGAAACGGCCTTGCTTAATTTCATCTTCAAGGTTTTTATTGGTTGCTGCAATGATCCTTACGTCGATGGGTATGGATTTGCCGCTGCCGACTCTGCTGATACAGTTTTCCTGAAGCACCCGTAAGAGGCGTATTTGCATATCAAATGGCATTTCACCTATTTCATCAAGGAATAAGGTTCCTTTGTCGGCTAGTTCAAATTTACCGGGGTTACCGCCTTTCTTGGCTCCTGTGAAGGCTCCTTCAACGTAGCCGAACAATTCACTTTCAATGAGGGTGGGGGATATGGCCCCGCAATTGAGTGCAACGAATGCCTCATCACTCCGGCCGCTGGCATTGTGTATGGCCTGGGCAAATACTTCTTTACCGGTGCCGCTTTCGCCGGTAATCAGCACAGTGGTAGTGCTGCTGGCAACAGTACGGGCGTATTTTATGGTCTCTTTTATTGTCCTGGAGTTACCTACAATATCGGCAAAAGTGAAACGAGCGTGTTGACCGATGTATTTATTCAGAATCTTCATCATTTTGCTGAGGGTTCTGAAGGTTAAAAGGTAACCAAGAATCTGATTCTGAGGGGTCTTGATAGGGTAGAGGGTGATGATATAAGAGGTGGTAGTGGTGAGGCCCATGGGAGTCTCTTCATCCTGGACAGGTTGTTCAGTGAGGACTCTTTTTTTAAGTTTACTCCACCCATTAATGAACATGGTGATGGGTTTGCCCAAAAGTTCCAGTCTGCGGATATTCAGCGTATCACAAGCCGAGTTGTTGACCCAGTGGATGTCGTCGCTAAGATCAATCGCAATAACCCCGTAAGCCAGGTTGTTCATCATGGCAAATGCATACATGTTTGAGTCGTATAATTGCTTTTGTATGCTGCGGTTTTTGATGTCGTTTTCAATGGCTTTTACGGTGGCTACCACAAGCCCGAGGGTATGCAGGTGAACTTTGATACTCTCACCTGTGAGGTTTACCGTACCAATGATTTGCCCCTCCGTGTCATGTATGGTTGCTGCTGAGCAGGTCCAGTTCCGGAAGGCTGAAATAAAATGCTCTGTGGCAGTTACCTGGATGGGTTTGTCCTCCATAAGGGCAGTTCCCATGGCGTTGGTACCGATGCTCTTTTCCGACATGTATGCACCGGGAATTATCTGCATGCGTTCCGCTTCCTGCATGATTTGTTTATCGCCAAGCATTATTAAAATACATCCTTCATGATCCGTAAGAATGATAAAGTAGCCTGATGCTTTCACCACATCATTCAGTTCAGACAGCAGTGGTGATGCTATTTCAATGAGTTCATGGTTCCTTTTAATTTTCTCATCAAGCTCATCGACGATGGCAACTTTGCGTGGAAAGATAATATTCGTATCAATACCGAAATTCAGGCTGCGCTCATGTGATTTCTTAATGATGGAACGATGGTTCTGATGGGAATTGTTTGACGTCATAAAATTAATTACTTCTAAAGGCTTATGTAGAATATTACCTTAAGCCGATGCGAAATTAATAGTAAAACAATTCTTATTTCAATTCGCTCATATTTCTTGAATAAAATCTTTTACTGTCTTTGGGAAACTCGTGACTGCAAGGGCCAGCAATACACCCACCTTCACAAGCCATGACTTCGATTAAATTTGCTTCACTTTTGCCGGTCTTTGCCATAAGGGAGAGTAATTTCAGTTGCTTGGAATCAATGCCATTAATAATCATGGAAGTAGCTACTGAGCCAACGTTCTTTATTACTGCATCAGCTACACCTCCCGAGAGGCAATAATTTCTTGATTGCATTTGGATGTTTTCATCCAGGGGGAGGTCTTCACATTCCATTATCGGAATATTCCATCCGTTCAACAGGCAGGCCAACTCTTCAAAGGTCATGGTAAGGCTGATATCCTTGCTATGCTTTACTTCTTTACGTTTTGCAAGGCAAGGCCCTATAAATACAATCGGATCATTGGGGAAAAGCTCTTTGCATTTTCTGGCAGTGTATGCCATAGGAGTTAAGGTTGATGAGACATACTTTTTCATTTCAGGGATGTGTTTGTCAACAGCCTGTACCCAGGCAGCACAACATGAAGTGGTCATAAATGGTGCCCCGGAGTCCAACTTGTGTTTAAGTTCCTGTGATTCATTTTCAGTGGTCATTGCAGCACCTTCCGCAACTTCAAAAACATGACTGAAGCCAAGCTTTTTTAACGCATCAATGATTGATCCGGGTCGGACACTGAACTGACCAAATACAGAAGGAGCAATCAGTGCATTCACCGGTTTGTGTTCCTTTAGAAGGGGCATGATATCAAACAGGTCAGAATTTTCCATGATGGAACCAAACGGGCAGGCATTCACGCATTTTCCGCAGAGGATACATTTCTCTTCATCAATATTTTCAACACCGTCTTCATTTTTGGATATGGCTCCTACCGGGCATGATTCTTCGCATGGGACGGGCATATAAATGATTGAATGATACGGACAAAGGTTTTTACACATACCGCAACCCACGCATTTGCCAGGATCAATAACAGCCTGGCCATTAGGGCTGCGGGTAATGGCGCTTTTGGGGCAATTACTCATACATGGTTGTGCGATACACCCTTTGCACAGGTTGGTAACAATATAACTTGACTTAACGCATGCGGTACATGCCTCATCCACTACCGTCAGATATCTTGAAGATTTATACTCATGATGGAGCACCTGGCTGGCGTACCATGATAGCGGATCCAGTTCGTCTTTTTCATCGTTTCGGCCATAACCCAATATAGCCATGATTTTATACTTGACTACTGCCCTGGCTTTATGAATACAGCAACGCTCATTCCCGTTTTGTTTACGGGTAATTTCAATGGGTAACCTGTTGATATCGTCAAGTAATCGTCCTTCCTTATATTCTGCGGCCATACGGGTAAGTAAATCCCTGCGTATGATCATCACATTATTCACAAAAGCCATAGTATTTCTTTTTTATTTATTCGGTGTAAGGTGTTCCCATCCCTCTTCCCTCCTCAAAACAGAGGGAGAGGATGGAAACTATTAACCAACAAACACACTGTTATTAATTACCTTCAAAAGCTTTAATGTACAGTTCCTTTATCTCACCTATTGAAGGATACCTTGGGTTAGCACTGGTACACTGGTCATCAAAAGCCCTTTCAGAGAGTTCATCAAGATTGTCATAAAAATCTTTCTCATTTACTCCTGCTGCCTTGATGCTATTGGGAATGCCGACCGCTTTTTTTAGTTTTTCAATAGCTTTGATCAGATTCTCCACTTTTGCTTCTGGGGTTGATCCTCCCAGTTCGAGGTAATCAGCCATACGTGCATAACGCTGAATAGCATCAGGGTATTTATATTGTGGGAAGATAGCTTGCTTACGAGGGGCATTAGTGGCATTAAAGCGAATCACATCATTGATGATCAACGCATTTGCAAGACCGTGGGGGACATGAAACTCTGAACCAAGCTTGTGAGCCATGGAATGACATACACCCAGGAAGGCGTTTGCAAAGGCAATACCAGCAAGAGTGGCTGCATAATGAATCTTCTCTTTGGCCTTTGGATTGGCGGCTCCTTCATTAACAGAGGATTCCAGGTATTTGAAAATAAGTCGTGCAGCTTCAAGAGCATATGGATTGGTGAACTCGGTTGCAAAAACGGAAGCCATCGCTTCAAGCGCATGGGTAAGAGCATCAATACCTGACCATGCAGCCAGCTTTTTAGGCATTGTCATCACAAATTCAGGGTCAATGATGGCCATACTGGGGGTAAGGGAATAATCGGCAATCGGGTATTTGATACCTGTTTTTTCATCCGTTACTACTGCAAAAGGTGTTACTTCTGAACCTGTTCCCGAGGTAGTAGGGATAGCTACCATTAGAGCTTTTTTACCAAGCTCGGGGAAGGTATAAATTCGTTTACGAATATCCATGAAGCGTAATGCAAGCCCTTCAAATTCCAGCTCAGGGTGCTCATACATCAACCATATGATTTTACCGGCATCCATTGCTGAACCTCCCCCGATAGCAATGATTACATCGGGTTGAAAGGAATTGACTCTTGACAGTCCTTTCTTGATAGTAGCCAGGTTCGGATCAGGTTCAACATCAAAGAAGATATTTGATTCAATGTGCAACAGTGACAAATGCTGAGTGACTTTATCCGTGTAGCCCAGGTCATGGATTGACTTGTCAGTTACAATAAAGGCTCTCTTTTTACCGGCAAGATCCTGTAAAGCAACAGGAAGACAACCGGTTTTGAAATAAATCTTGGAGGGCATTCGCAGCCATAACATATTTTCTCTCCTTTCAGCCGTTGTTTTAATATTAATCAGGTGTTTAACTCCTACATTTTCACTTACAGAGTTACCTCCCCAAGAGCCGCAGCCCAGTGTAAGGGAAGGCTCCAGACGGAAGTTATAAATGTCGCCTATAGCACCTTGTGAGGCAGGCATATTAACCAGTAATCTGCCTGTTTTCATAAATGAACTGAATGACCTGATCCGATCCTTGTTAACCGGGTTTGTGTACAAAACAGATGTGTGGCCAATCCCTCCGAACTTAATGAGGCAGGTAGCTGTGTACTCTGCTTCTTTAAAATCAGATGCTTTATACATAGCTAAAACCGGGGAGAGCTTTTCATATGCAAAGGGCTCATCCTTATTAATCTCTGTGGCTTCACCAATTAAAACCTTGGTGTATTCAGGTACGGTAACTCCTGCCATTTTGGCAATTTTCCATGCTGGTTGACCAACAATAGCTGAATTCAAATGGTTGTCTTTAATAATAAACCTGCCTACTTTTTCTTTTTCTTCACTGTCCAGAACATGCGCACCGTTGTCAATGAGTAACTGTTTGACCTGCTCATAAACATTTGCTACCACAACAATAGACTGTTCAGAAGCACAAATCATCCCGTTGTCAAAAGTCTTTGACATCAGTACCGAACTTACGGCCATTTTTAAATTTGCAGTTTCATCAATAATAGCCGGAGTATTTCCAGCTCCCACACCTATAGCCGGTATTCCTGAAGAATAGGCAGCTTTAACCATGCCGGGGCCTCCGGTGGCAAGAATCATGTTAATGCTGTGATGATGCATCAGGTACTGTGAAGCATTCAGGGTAGGAGTGTCAATCCATCCGATGATCCCTTCAGGTGCACCTGCTGCTACTGCAGCTCGCAGTACAACTTTTGCAGCTTCAATAGTTGATTTTGCTGCGCGAGGATGCGGTGAAAAGATGATGCCGTTACCGGTTTTCAGACAAATCAAAGCTTTAAAGATAGCCGTTGATGTGGGATTTGTTGTCGGTACTATACCTGCAATGACCCCTATAGGATCAGCAAATTTCCCAATCCCATAGGTCAGGTCCTCTTCTATAAAACCTACCGTTTTCTCATCTTTATACTTGTTATAAATGTACTCGGAAGCAAAATGGTTCTTAATCACTTTATCCTCTACTACACCCATTCCTGTTTCCGCAACAGCCATTTTTGCCAGCATTATCCTGTGGTCGTTAGCAGCAAAAGCAGCTTTACGGAAAATCTCATCCACCTGTTTCTGGGTATATGTTCTATATATTTTTTGTGCATTAACCACTGATTGGATAGTTGCTTCAATGATGTCAAATTCATTGTTAACAGGAGTATCGATTTCATTGCTCAGAATTGATTCATCCACTTTCTCTTTAACTTTTAAGGCGTCTTTCATTGCTTCATATTTTGATGTTCATCACTTAGATATTATTTCCCCTAGTTTCTAATGCCCTCAGGTATTCAATGATCTTTTCGAGGGTGGCATTTTCAATCAGGGTACCATTTACTTCAACGTATGGGTGTTTAGGTTCTCTGGTCATTTCTTCACAACCAAGGCATACAGAGCCTTCTACATATACTTTATCTTTCAGATCATCGGGAAGCTGGTCTTTAATATCTTTTAACTCGTGATTTCCCATTACATAACAGTGAGTGCCTACGCAAACTCTTATTTTAATTTTTTTATCCATGGTATTAGTTATAAATATTTGATACTTACTTGTTTTAGGTATTTGTCTTCTAATATATTTGCGATTCTTTTGATTACATTACGCCTGATGTCAAGCTCAACAGGTAGTGAAGGATCCTGATGCGCAATATTGACGCAGGTACCCACAATAAATTCAACAATATCTGCTTCAAGCAACATTTTAAATATCCCGGCAGCAGCATTGGTTGCTGAAGTTTCACCATTTGCGAGTGTTTCAAGCATTTCACTCACTCTGCTGAGTGTGATAATACCTTCAGTTACCAGGTCAACACCCTCCATGGATGAAGCAGGCGGAAGGTCAGAATCCATCTGGTCAAGGGGGGGTACTACAATCTCTTTTTTCAGTTCCCTGGAAATAATCTTAGCAGTGGTGCCTCCGCAAATAATTTTCTTTCCGCTGTAATTGGAGACCAATTCAGCAATCAGAGAATCCTTTGATTCATTAAAAGGAGGCCCTGAACAGATCAATAATTTACTTGGTTTACGACGGTATATCACTGCACAGCTTGCATCGTCTTTAAGAACGAATGAATCATTGAATTCAGCTTTCCGGACAATCATTTTTGCCATTTCACCGGCAGAGATGTTTTCATGCTTTTGTTTCTCGCTTTTTATAAAAGAGATCAGGTTTTCAATACCCCAACCGAAAGGCATTGAGTCATTACCAATGCCTGATTGGGTAATTCCATCTGATACTATGATTAGCCGGTCGTTTTCAAGAAGTGAGAAATTAGATACTTCAATGTTTTTTACCAGGTTTTGTTGCATGACCTCCAGAGATTTCCTCTCAGGATTAATGATTTCACCTCCCCGTTCAATGAAAAAGGCAGGATTACCGTACTCGATGACCGTGGTTTCGCCATCAAAATCAACATCAACCACTGTAAAGGTGCTGTAACTGATGTTTCGGTCAGGATCAAGTGGTAATGTGTCCATGACCCACCTGACAGAGTCTACAATTGGTTCATGCATTAGCCTGAAATTAAGGGTCATGGATGCTGTAAGGGTAGAGAGGACATTGGCTCTTACACCACTACCCAGTCCATCGGACAGTACGGCCACATAGCGGTCTTCTCCTTGTACTTTTCTGGAAAGGAATGTATCACCGCAAACCACTTTGCCGTGTTTCTCTTTCAGATAGGAACCAATCTCTATGATAAAACTTCTCTCTTTCATAACCGTATTATTCCTGTATTGAATGATGATCCTGATCAACAGACTCCACAATGGAATTAAGCATGGACTCCGTGTAAGCAGCGTTTTCACCCAGTAGGAAAGCAATCTTTTGCACAATTTCCATGTTTTGGTGTATGACCTGCCTGGTGGTGTTGAGCACATGATCCTTTCTGACTTCCGGATCCTGAAGGTTCCTGATGATACCGCATACTATTTTATGCGGTTGAAGGGTTATGACCGATACATTGAGTAAAAGGCCGTTTTCCCTTATGCGGCGTTCTATCATCTCTTCACCGGAATAAAGCACGGAGGAAAAAAGTTTGTGGAAGAATGCTACTTTTTTCAGGTCACTTCCTTCAAGTTTACCCAGTGAATTATAAAGTTCCAGAACTTCACCTCCGAGTATCTCGGCAAAAAGCCTGTTTGAGTCGATAATGGTGAGTGTTTCATCAACCATAACTACCCCATATGGTATTTTTTTTAGCAGTACTGATGCTTTATCCTGAGCAACTCTCCGGTTGTTGGAAACACACATGAGCCTTTCGGCTTTACCGTTAAGCATGGCTATTGCAAAATCGCGGCAACTGTCGTAACCACATCCGCCACAGTTAAGCTCATCAGCTTCAGTGAATTTTCCCGTTGACTTAAGTGCATTTGCAATTTCAGCTTCGGTGACTTGTTTTAGGTTTACCGGGTTGTCATCTTTTTGATCGAACGTTATGTCAACCTGTGCACCGGTGTACAGTAGTGTTTCCTTCCTTAAATTTACTTCCTTTAATACACGTTGACGCTTAATTGCTACTGATGAACTGTTAATGGAACAGGGGCCTTTGACGCAACCGCCCTCACATATTAAGAGCTCCAGAAAAAGAGGCTCACCGGTTTTCCATTCTGCCAGGTTGTTCAAAACTTCTTTAACGCTGGTTATTCCTGAAAAAGACATAAAAGAGGCATCCGTCATGGATGTTTGCCTTTTCATATTGGCAATCATCCCTCCATCAACCGGGAAATAGCTTCCTTTCCCTGCCTGAGTGGGGATGAAAATGTTGTCTTGTTCAGATTCCTGAAGTTCCCAGCTTGGGTAATTCATATCCAGAAAATCATGTAAATCACTGAAAGTAAGTGCATAGTCAGTTAATCCCGGATAATCGTCACATTCACCTTTTTTTGCGATGCATGGGCCAAAAAATGCTGTTTGTACATCTGGTCCATATAATCCCTTCAGTACTTTTGAATGTGTTTGCATAGGAGAAAGCACAGGAACAATATAATCAGCAAGTTGTGGATAATGCTTGTTGATTAACCGGACGACAGAAGGGCAGCAGGAAGAAATAAAAATACCTTCGGATTTTTCTTTTATATAGGCGGATGTTTGCTCTGCAACGATTTCAGCTCCTAAGGCCGTTTCAGAGACTCCCCAAAATCCAAGCTTTTTTAAGGCACCAGCTAACACTTGAGGATCCAGACCGGGAAACTCGCTGATATAGGATGGGGCCAGACAGGCTATAACCTTCATGCCCTGATCAAGTGCCTCTGAAAGTTTGGAAAAATCATCACGGACTTTTTTAGCACCAACCGGACATACCTGAACGCAATGTCCGCAATAGATACATTCTGATGCTATAACTGAAGCGCTGCCGCTTTCAATTTTTATTGCTTTTACAGGACACTGCCGCAAACATTTATAACAATCCTGGCAATTGTTCTTTTCAGTATATACCGGGCTGATCATTTGCTGCCCATGGCATAACACTTTCTCAAATTTTTCTGAATTGACTTTTTCAATGTCCATCTGGTTGTTCATTTTATGCTCTTCACTTATTTCGAAAGGAGAACCCTGTTGTTAATTGAATAACAACATGGCAATGTTCATGCCAAATAATGCAAATGATTGTAATACAATAAAATACGGTAGTAGTGCAATAAGGGGATTGGGTACTTATGTATCAGAATAAGACACTTAACAAAGAATCAGGTGTAATAAAAACGGACGTTGTCATCAATCAGGACATTAAAACAGGAAGCTGACTTAACCAGGGCATCAGCAATGGAAGCTGACTTAACCAGGGCATCATGAAGGGAAGCTGACTTATAATATTCCGGATTTTACTAATTGTTCCTTCAGCTTAGTCGTTCCATTCAGGTGAATAGTACGAAAACCCATTTCATTGGCTGTATTGATATTGCTTATGCTGTCGTCAATAAAGAGTGATTCGGTGGACTGAAGACTATATCTGGACAAGAGTCTTTCATAAATAGCCTTATCAGGTTTTACCATTTTTTCCTCACCTGATACCACAATCCCCTCAAACTCTCTGAGGCAGGAATACCTGTTATATGCAACCGGAAACGTTTCGGCTGACCAGTTTGTTAAACCGAACATCCGGTATTTAGCTTTTAAAGGTTTGATGAGTTGAGTATTTTCAACGATCTCTCCTCCAAGCATTTTAGTCCAGTCGCCGTAAAATAATTCAATCTCATTATGGTAAGCAGGGAATTGAGATTGAAGCTCTTGGGTCGCTTTTGATAAGGAATACCCTGCATCCTGTTTAAGATTCCATTGAGGCGTGCAAATGTTGGTAAGGAAGAATTCCATTTCCGACTTATCCTTAAATACATTTTGGTATAAATATCTTGGGTTCCAGTCAATTAATACCCCGCCAAAGTCAAAAATGATATTCCGGATACTCATAATTTCATGATTCTGTTGTTCCTGTATTAAACTCCATTTCAGGTATTATATTATACACTATCACATTTTGTTTGGTATCTTATGCTTTGGTACACTTATATTCCGGTACACTTTGATGGTGTTACGCTTTGCCGGTGAATATTATGTTACCGTGTCAGGTTTTAAGCCTGAACTTTGGGAGCCTTAAAAGTATAATGCTTTTGGAATAAATAACTGATTGCAATCGTTACAATAGAAATAGCCATATTTGAGGGGCTTGGATAAAAGTCAAAGTAATCTACCAATAATTTTAAGCCAAGATAATTGATAGCAAGATTAATAAAAAACACCGTTATATAGCGAAATAATTGGATACGGCCCCGTAAATCAGAGCTGGTAAAAGTAACATATTTCTGAAGTAAAAATCCTGATAACAGAACAATCGGGAATTTAATGCCCAGACTGGCAATATGAGAACTAATAGTAACAAAGCCCAGGTCCAACATTCTATGTTTTAAAACGAAATTATAAATCAGGAAGTAAAGCACCCAGTCAAACACTAAATTTGCGGCTCCGGTAAACCCATACCGAAAGAATTGCACATCCATGTACTTATGGAAAGGCGGATAAAAAAAGTCAATGATTGTTCTGATCACATGGCCAACCGTTACGCAAATATTCCTCATTGATATAATTTTAGAGGGCTGTTCTTCTCTGTTTGTTAAGACGGTTCAAATTTATCAAGTTTCTTCAAATTAGCTTGCACAATTATGGATATTAATTGTTAATAGGCGGAGTTCAGTATCAACGATCAGTTGTTTTATTACATTTATAGTATTCATACTCCTCTTATGCTTTGATTTATAACCACTAAAAATATTTTGGTGCAGCGCTTAGTATGTTTAAACAACCTGGATTAAATTTGTCCACTGTTAACGATCATAGAAAATTTTACTGAATGGAGCATTCACATCATCATTCTTCTGAAAACGCCACTAAAAATATCAGTCTGGCATTCTTCCTTAATCTGGCTTTTGCTGCTATAGAGCTTGTGGGAGGTTTATTAACCAATAGTGTAGCTATTCTTTCAGACGCACTTCACGACACCGGCGACAGTATTTCATTGGGGATAGCATGGTGGCTGCAAAAGAAATCAAACAAAAAGATTGATCAACATTATTCCTATGGTTATAAGCGCTTTTCACTGTTGGGAGCCATCTTTATATCAGTGGTGCTGATAGTGAGTTCGGTTTTTATTATTAGGGAGAGCATCAAACGGATTATGGATCCCCAGACGGCTAATGCGGAGGGGATGCTGCTGTTGGCTATCTTTGGAATTCTGGTAAACGGATACGCGGCTTACAAGCTGAACCGTGGCCATTCATTGAGCGAGCGTGCTGTTTCATTGCATCTTCTGGAGGATGTGTTTGGGTGGATTGCTGTACTGATTGTGAGCATTGTGATGCTGTTTGTGGATGTGCCTGTACTTGACCCGCTGCTTTCAATCGGGATCACTATATGGGTGTTGACCAATGTGTACCGAAATCTGCGTGACACTTTTAAGGTATTAATGCAAGAAGTGCCTCATAATGTTGACATTGACAGGATGCTTTTGCAGATAAAAGAAATTAAGGACGTAAGGGGGGTACATGACTTCCACTTGTGGTCACTTGATGGTGAACATAATATTATGACCTTACATGTGGTTACGGGAGATATGCAGGCCCCTGATAAACTCGTAAAGCTTAAACAGGAGATCAGGGAGTTGGCCGCAACCTTCAATGTTCAACATGTTACGCTTGAATTTGAGGATAAAGATGAAGCTGACGACTGTGAATTTATTAATGGCTGTGATGATGTTTAATAATAGTACAGTTAGCGTTAATGATACCTTTTATGAATTTTTTGAGGGATGTGATGGTGTGTGAATTTATTTATCTTTGAAGCAAATCAATGACCATGAATGAAATGATGAAATTATTACCTGAAGCGGCTTGGAATCATGTGGTAAATGGCGCTGTATTCCTTGATATAACGGATGACGAAGGGTTTAGTGTACTGGCATATGACCAGGTAAATTCCATTGAATTGACCCTGCTTGAATTACTTGACAAATTGCCTGAAATGGACAAGACACTGATGTATGTGGCAGGCGGTTATGATGAAGCAACCGGGTTTAAAGCAGCCAATCTTCTAGCTGTTAATGGCTTTGAAAAGGTTGGTTATATAGCTGACGGTATTCGTGGCTGGTTTCAGGAAGGTTTACCGGTACGATACCATGTGAGCGGAAGCTGTGGTATGGGGAATGAGGATCATTGCAATGATGATGGTTCCGATGGTTGTGGTAGTTGCTCTTGCGGTTGTGGGGAGTAAATTTAAACCATACCATTATCAGTTACCCAAATCAACATTTTTAAGGTGTGGATCAGGAATTAGATTGTTATAAAAACAACTATTGCTGTCCGGTAAAAATGAGCAGGGCAAAAAATCAGGGCTGTTTTCCTCTCTTGGAATCCAGCCCTTTTTACTTCTTTTGCAGTTACAACACCCAAAAGGACATATTTATGGGCAAAAATGCCTATTTTACCCGACAGCCGCTCCATGCATAACTATTACAATTGACCGATGTTCAAGAAATAGCGCGATCAAGTCCAAAAGGAGGTCACGACCGTTATACCCAAAAACCTGATGGTTACTCTCACTTTGTAATAATGCTATTTGCAGGTTTGATGCGCTATGATTCTCTTCGTGAAATCGTGGTAGGCATGGGGTGTTTTATGTAACCAAAATGAAGAAGAACCTGCGTTACACCCGACTGAACGGTCATGACCTTTTGAAATAGAACTCCTGAAACTGCCAACCCGAATTTACATATCATTCAAATTTATAGTTAACACGGATTAAACACGGACTTAACACGGACTATATACGCATAAATGCGTCTGAAGCTCGTATTTAATCCTAATTGAGTACGCAATGGCACGATATTTGATGTATATTATTACACTTCAAACAGAAAACAAGGACCATCGTAAGAAAAGAGAAACCCTGTCATGTTGTTAGTCGCCACCACTGATAAAGCATACAGTCACGTAAACACCCATGCTGCCACCTGTCGGGATGGAACCATCGAGTTGGATTTACTCAAGTATCTGACGTATTGGTTTGTGCAGGTTGCACGTGGGGATGAAACCATCGTACAGGATTTACCTGTCGAAGCAGTAAGGAAAGAGTTGTATGCATTCATCACCTTAAAGAGAGCAGCAGGGAAGGGGATGATATTTACCGTATCGAACAGCCAGAGGGTAGGGAGTAGTGAGTGATGAGTTTTTGGTTTTTAGTTCTTAGTTTTTGGTTTTTAGTTCTTGGTTCTTGGTTCTTAGTGCTGACTGCTGATTGCTGATTGCTTTCTGCTGACTGCTTTTCAGAAAAGGCATGGCTACCAATCATTCATCAGTTTAATTCTTCACCTCCAGAACCGTCTGTTTTTGATTAGATGGGTTTACTTTTCAAAGGAATAGTTCAGATTACCATTTTACGGGCAATCTGAACCGTTATTTTATGTTTTTACGTTTTTACCGGACAGCAATAAAAAAGAATACTCATAAGTAAATTGTCCGGGTGATACGAATATTAATGAACTGACCCGGGAATAGATTTATCATTGATGCTCCTTATGAATAATTTGAACAGTTGATAAATATTAACCCGGTTGCATTATGGAGTTGAATTCTGCTCATAAGAAAGAGGGAGATGATTTTACATCTCCCTCTTTCTACTCTATTCATAAATTCTATGATCCGGAATGAGTATTTGTGTTTTATGATCCGTATGGGTTCCGGCTATTAGTTATAAGTGGGCAGAAAAGAATGCTCTTTTGCATAATCGAGCATCTGTTGGGTGTAGTCGTCAGGGTATTCAACTTTGACATTCACAATTTTGCCGTCTTTCATTTCAGGAACAAATACAGGATTTACAAAACCACCATAAGGTGCAACATTGAGTTTTCCGAAACGTTCAAGCACTTCAGCATGGAGTTTCTGATCAACTTTAACACCGTATTTTTCAACAAGCATTTTACCGGTCTGGTAATCGCCTTCTGATTTAATACGTTGCATTTCAGCAAGTAGTTTTCCGAAAAGGTCACGCAATGCTTTGTAGTCATTGATTTTAACGTAGGTTTTGCCGTTTCGTACCTCAAAGGCAATTACATTTTTAGCCTTGCCTTGTTCATAGCACCATTGGGCAATCAACTGACGGTTACGCATATGGGATTCCTCTATGTCCTTACCCGGCAGAATACGACAAAGCTGTGTCAATAAACCATTACGGATGTAGCTGATGTATTCGGCTTTATAAACCTCTTCCTTATCAAACAATCCAATCTCCATCATTTTGGGATCACCTAAATAGTACAGTGCGAACAGATCGGCACGAGCTTCCTCAAGGGTGGAACCGTAGTTCTTCAGCTCATCACCACGGGTACCCGGTAGTAATTGTCCTGAACCGTGACCTAAACATTCATGAAGGTCTGTATGCAGATTGCTGGCAAGAGACCCGTAGGTACGTGACCATTTAACTTCGTCAGGAGATGCGGCAAATTCTTCAAGCATACCATTGCCTAAAGCGGCCTGGTCATAAGCATAGGTGATATTTTCAATGGTTACTGATTTGGAGCCATAGTCTTTACGGATCCAGTCGGCATTAGGCAGGTTGATACCGATAGGGGTGCTGGGATAGCAATCACCACCCAATTGAGCGCAGGTGATCACTTTAGCTGAAACACCCTTAACTTCAGCTTTTTTGAACTTGGGGTTAACCGGTGAATTGTCCTCAAACCACTGTGCGTTGGCACTGATAATCTCCGCACGTTTGGTTGCTTCAACATCTTTAAAGTTAACTACACTTTCCCAGGTTGCTTTTAATCCTAAAGGATCGCCATAGTTTTCAATGAATCCGTTTACAAAGTCAACATGTGAGTCGAGGTCCTGTACCCATAATACATTGTACTGGTCCCAGGTAGAGAGGTTACCGGTTTTGTAATAGCTGATCAGGGATTCAATCACCTTTTTCTGATGGTTGTTTTCAGCTACGCCGGAAGCTTTTTCAAGCCAGTAAACGATTTGCCCGATAGCTGCCGAATACAATCCATCGACTCTATAAGTCTGTTCGGATATTTTACCGTTCTTTTTGACCAGTTTGGAATTGAGGCCCAGAGAGATAAGGGTGTCTCCTTTGTTGGTGCGGATTTGGTTCTTGAGGTTTTGATAGTAATTTTCAGCTTCTTTTTCAGTTACCCCATCATAGAAATTGCAGGCAGAATTGGTGATCAGGTCTTTACCTGAATCCAGGCTTAATCCCTTAGGAGCGATGTTTGGATCATAAATAACAGGGATTATTTCAGCAATGAAAGCTTCAAGTGTTTGTCCTTCACGTACAGGGAATTTGCCGTTTTTAGTATGGGCAATGAGTTCTTTGAAGTAGCTTTCACTGCATTCAGGGAAGAACTTATCTTTTGAATAGTGATGATGAATACCGTTACTGAACCATACCCGTTTGGTATAAACCATGAATTTTTTAAAATCATCAGATTCACGGTCACCCTCGTAATTTTCAACAATATTTTCCAAGGTACGGCGTATAGCCAGGTTGTATTTATAATTCTGGTCAAAAATGATATCACGACCGGCAATGGCAGCCTGGCTCAGGTAGTACACGAGCTCTTTTTGTTTAAGAGTTAACTGGTCAAATCCGGGTACCTGGTAACGCATGATCTTCAGATCAGCGAATTGCTCAAGTAAGTATTTGAAATCATCTTTCTTTTCTTCAGGAGCGGATTTCTGCTTGCACGAAAGTGCAAAAATGGTTGATAACATAATAATGATGACGCTAATTTTTTTCATAGTAGGAAATATACTTTATTCAGGTTTGTTGCTGTTGGTTTTTGCAAGATTAATAATAATATCATTCTCCATAACCGGAATAGCTTTTGAAATTCCGATTTGAAGAGAGTAGGGGAGTACTTTTTCATATCCCAGGCGCACCAATCGCCCGTAATGTGATGATTGCTTAATCAGCGCTTCAGGCGACCTGTTGCAGCTTTGCCACAGCGTGAGGGCTGCCAGGGTTGAATCATCACGGGTAATAAAGCGAGTATCAGCAAGCAAAGTTTCAGCAATGGCAGCAGCACATAGGGTATCCTCTATGCAAAACGTATTCTTCCAACCTGCACATAGCAGCACTACATTTTGCTGCTGTTCTATTAGCCAACCGGAAATGGCGGGTACATTGATAAAAGAACCAATAGCCACCTGCCCGGATTGAAGTGCCAGGCTGATGGCAGCAGTGCCATTGGTGGTAGTATAATAAATAGTTTTACCCTTTAACCCGGGTACCATGAAGTCGAAGGCTGAATTACTGAAATCAGCAAAATCAGGTTTTAATCCATCGCGTTCAGCAGCAACCGGGTAACCCTGATCCTTAAACTTTTTTGCAAGATCAATGGAATCAAGAGGTACTATTGCTTTAACACCATAGTCAAATGCCGTACAGAAAGAGGTAGTAGCCCTGAGTACATCCATGACAACCGTTATCTGCTTTCCTTCCCTTTTTACGAAAGGATACAGGGCCGGAGAGAAACAAACATCTATTGTTGGCATATGAATAGGATAAAATGGTGATCTGTTTAAAGCTACAACCGGGCATGGGTAAGATGTCCGGTTGTAAGGTATTGATTATTAACTATCCTTTATAGAAAGGCAGTTTAACGATTTTAGCTTTGAGAGCTTTATCACGGACACTGATAAAGATTTCAGTATCAACTTTAGCAAATGTAGGTGGTACGTAGCCCATACCAATAGCAATCTTGAGTGATGGCGACTGGGTACCTGAAGTGACTTCACCGATCACGTTACCATCAGCATCCAGTATTTTATATTCATGACGCGGAATACCCTTGTCAATCATTTCAAAGCCAACCAGTTTACGGGTAACGCCATCAGTTTTCTGTTTTAATAAGGCAGCTTTATTAACGAAGTCTTTGGTATCAGTGAATTTGGTAATCCAACCTAACCCTGCTTCAATAGGTGAAGTAGTATCATTAATATCATTACCATAGAGGCAGAAACCCATTTCAAGGCGGAGGGTATCACGAGCACCAAGACCAATAGGCTTGATCCCGAATTCAGCGCCGGCTTCAAAAATAGCTTTCCATATCTTTTCAGCATCTTCATTTGCGAAGTAAATTTCACATCCTCCGGCACCGGTATATCCGTTTATTGAAAGGATAACATCTTTAACACCGGCTAAATTAATCTTCTTAAAGGTGTAATATTCCATATCGAGGATAGGGGTATCCGTCAGTTTTTGCACTGCTTTGAGGGCCAGTGGGCCTTGTATAGCTAACTGTGAAATTTCATCAGATGCGTTATAGAGTTCAGCGCCAAAGGTGTTTTGTGAGTTAATCCAATTCCAGTCTTTTTCAATATTTGAAGCATTTACCACCAAAAGGTATGTTTGGGCATCAATCCTGTACGTTAGGAAATCATCAACAATACCACCCTGAAGGTTAGGCAAACAAGTGTACTGGATTTTGCCGTCAGAAAGTTTAGAAGCATCATTTGAGCTTATCCATTGAATAAGCTTGAGTGCATTAGGACCTTTGACCCATATTTGCCCCATGTGCGATACATCAAAAACGCCTACTCCCTTACGAACAGTTTCATGTTCAGTTAGCAATCCTTCATATTGTACAGGCATATAGAAGCCTGCAAAGGGAACCATTTTAGCACCCAGTGCTTCATGAATCTTAGTAAATGCGGTATGTTTCATCTCATTGTAAGTTTTTGAATAATTACGCAAACCTACGCAGATTTTAGAAAACTTTTGGCAGATTGGCTAAAAAATACTGAACATTTTAGTGTTTTATTCCTTAAATTAATGAGTACGACTATTTTTTTTATTATAATTAAAGAAAAAAAAGCAGGGAGAACAAAAAAACATTATCTTTGCAACATCTAATTTTATTCGATCCACACTCATCATTTCTTTCACACATTATTGTTTGTTTCAAGATTTATCTTGAGTGCGATTAAACCTTTCACCTTTATTCTGATCACTTTCTGATTACAAAAACACTAATTAATTTTTATGTACGATATTATCGAGCTTAACAACAAGCTTCTCGAGGAGTTAAAAGACATCGCCAGGGGATTACATATTCCAAAATTTGACGACATGAAGAAGCAAGACCTGATTTACCAGATACTGGATTACCAGGCTTTAAATCCTTCAACAGACATGCTTGAAAAAGAGAAAGCCAACCGTGAAAACAGGTTTAAACGACAACGAATTCCTGATGATAAGTTTAATAAGCCAAGGCCTCAGTTTAACAAAGAAAACAAGGGTACCCCAATTGCTTCTTCCAATCCCTCACTCAATCAGCCAAGAAATGTAACATCCAAAACAGAAGAAGTAAAAGTGCCCGATACCAGGCCTTCTGTTGAACCTGTTACACCTAAAGTTGAGGAGATCAAAATTGTTGTTAAACCTGAAGTAAACAAAATAAGTGAGGAAAGACCGAATAAGCCCAAAAGGGGCAGACCTAAAGGCGACATAAAATCCGGACCTCACCAACCACCTGTTGTTCCTGCTGAACCGATAGCGAAAAATGAAATACCATTTAGTGAACCGATTCAAAGAAATATACCTGCCGGGATAAATGAAGAGTTACTCCAAACCTCCAAACCTGAAAATATTGATACTGAAGCTTTACTTCTGAGCAATGCACCTATTGATGAACCCATTGAGGATGAGGTTATTATTTCACCTGTTGAGGTGCCGGTTGAGCAGGAGGGGGAAGATATTGAAGCGAAAGCAGAAACCGTTGAAGCAGAAGTATCTCATACTCCTGTAACTCAAGTTCCTGACAGAAATGCTGAACCGGAACCATACCGCCCGAGTGAACGATTTAACAGGGATTATCCCAATTCACGACAACGGTATCCTGACCGTCCTGACCGTCCTGACCGCCCTGAAAGAAAGCGGGAAGAATATTCATGGGAATTTGATGGTTTTATTACCAGCGACGGAGTACTTGAAATAATGCCTGATGGGTATGGCTTTTTAAGGTCATCTGATTATCATTATCTGAATTCACCTGATGATGTGTATGTTTCACAATCACAAATAAAGCTTTTTGGATTAAAGACCGGTGATACGGTACGTGGAACGATCAGACCACCCAAAGACGGTGAAAAGTATTTTCCGCTTATTAAAGTGGAACAGATTAATGGACGTACCCCTGATGAGGTACGAGACAGGATACCTTTTGATTACCTGACCCCATTATTTCCTGAAAAGAAATTTAATCTTACAGGTCATGCGGGTTCCAATATGTCGACCCGTATTATAGATTTATTTTGCCCAATAGGCAAGGGACAGCGTGGTTTGATAGTTGCACAGCCTAAAACAGGTAAAACTGTTTTACTCAAGGAGATTGCTAATGCCATTGCAGCTAATCACCCTGAAGTATATTTGATTGTGTTGCTCATAGATGAACGGCCGGAAGAAGTTACGGATATGGCGCGCAGCGTTCATGCTGAAGTTATTGCTTCCACCTTTGATGAACCGGCTGACCGCCATGTAAAGATTGCCAATATAGTGCTTGAGAAAGCAAAAAGAATGACTGAATGCGGGCACGATGTAGTGATACTGCTTGACTCCATTACCCGTTTGGCACGTGCTTATAATACCGTTTCACCGGCATCAGGCAAGGTGCTGTCAGGAGGGGTTGAAGCCAATGCACTGCAAAAACCTAAACGTTTCTTTGGTGCTGCACGTCAGATTGAGAATGGTGGTTCTCTTACCATTATTGCTACCGCACTGATTGATACAGGATCAAAGATGGATGAAGTGATCTTTGAGGAATTTAAGGGTACCGGTAATATGGAACTACAGCTTGACCGCAAACTGTCGAACAAGCGTATTTATCCTGCTATTGATATTGTTGCATCCAGTACACGACGTGAAGATTTATTGCTCGATAAAGAAACCCTGCAAAGAATCTGGGTATTACGAAATCATCTGGCTGATATGAATCCTTTAGAGGCTATGGAGTTTTTGAAAGAGAAAATGAAATATACCAATAGTAATGAGGAATTTTTAATATCCATGAACGGGTAAAAAGCATCCTTAATCTTATTAAAAAGAAAGAAGCTGTCCTTATGGGAACAGCTTCTTGCTTTTTAATGATTTAATGGTTTCTCTTTTGTGATCTGATGATTCCCCTTGGGTGATTTTAAGGTTTCACTTCAATGATCAGATGGTTACCCTTTGACGAAAGCTACTGATTTTTTATGGCTCCATTTAACTGATTGACGACGATTCCTTTTCGACTGATAACCTTTAGCGCTTTATCAACAATGTTCTCAGCCGTAAGTCCGTACTTCTTCATCAACTGTTCAGGGGTACCGCTCTCACCGAAAGTATCTGCCACTGCAACCATTTCAACGGGTGTTGGTCTGTTCAGCGCAAGCACCTGATTGATACTGTCGCCCAGTCCGCCATTTTGCTGATGTTCTTCGGCAGTAACCACACAACCTGTTTTAGCTGCTGATTTAAGCACTGCTTCAACATCAAGGGGCTTAATAGTATGGATATCTATTACTTCAGCATCAATACCGTGGGCTGCCAACATATGTCCTGCCCGGATAGCTTCCCAAACGAGGTGACCGGTAGCAAATATGGAAACATCTTTACCTTCATTTAACATGATTGCTTTGCCGATTTCAAAAGCACCTTCGGCAGGGGTGAAGTTAGGTACTTTAGGCCTGCCAAACCTTAAATAAACCGGTCCCTGGTAGGCTGCAACCGCAATGGTAGCCAATCTTGTCTGGTTATAGTCGCACGGATTAATCACCACCATATTGGGTAACATTTTCATCATACCGATATCTTCGAGCGACTGATGCGTAGCGCCGTCTTCACCTAAGGTAAGACCGGCATGTGAAGCGCAAATTTTAACATTGGTTTCACTGTAAGCAACTACCTGCCTGATTTGATCATAAACCCTGGCCGTTGAGAAGTTGGCAAAGGTTCCGGTAAATGGTATCTTGCCTCCGATTGCGAGTCCGGCAGCAATACCTATCATGTTTGCTTCGGCAATACCCGTTTGAAAGAACCTCTGCGGGAACTCCTTTTTAAAAGCATCCATCTTAAGAGATCCTGTCAGGTCAGCACACAAAGCGACTACTAAAGGGTTGCTTCTGCCAAGTTCCAGTAATCCCTGGCCAAATCCTGATCGTGTATCTTTTTTATCTGTGAATTTATATTCTGTCATGCGTTATAACTGTTTGTTTTTTAATCAATAAGCAAATAAATTAACGTTACTCGTACCCCCGGGAAAGATGGTGAAATCTTCATCAATAGTGTACATAGCACGGTCAGCCTGCATGGAACGGAACACTACCTTATATTTACCGGGTTGCAGAATAAGTGTTTCCTGTAGCATGGCATCTCTTAGGTCATATACCCATTCAAGTACACCGTTTCGATCTATATAAAGACTTCCAAAACCCCTTACACTTTTTCTTATCACTGCAATTCCCGGTAAAGGAATGTCAATGATGGTATTGGTGCTTTGAGATATTTTAACATCGGAAATATACAACCTGGGCAGGGTGAGAATTTCAAGATCATAAGTACCCACCAGGTATTTTTTAATTTCACCGAAATTCTGTACATTGAGTGTGTTAGGATTTCCGCTTTGCCTTACGATGGCCTGCAGGTTTTTAACGATCCTTTCATTGGTACCCATGCGAAGATTTAGGTATCCCTGGGGAACGCTGATGCTAACGGTTATGTGACGACCGGTTTCCAGCTTGATACTGTCAACCCTGGCAGGAGGAACGGTATTTACAACCATATCATAGGTTAACATCGGGTCAACTACTAAAGTATCAGGAACGCCCCGGCTATTAAGCGTATGAATCAGGTTATATTTCATTTTACCTGTTTCATGATCATAGAAGGTGAGGTTGACATTAGTCTCCAGGGGCCTTTGATTGATATCGAGCAGGTTGACCTGCATGGTAGTGGCACTTAAGGCTTGTGAAATTACGGCGTTCAAGGCATGCTGAAAAGCGCTTTCACTGGAGGCATCATAATAAGTCCCTACGCAATCAAAGGCTTTTTTAAAATCACGGCCGATACCAATAATAAAAGGTTTCATAGAAACTCCGTGTTTCTGAAGTAACTTTGACGCCTCACAAGGATCACCACCACATTCTTCAATACCGTCAGTAATGAGAATAATGATGTTTCGGCAATTATCACATGGGGGAAAATCATTAACCGTTTGCGAAAGGGAGTATGCCAAGGGAGTAGTACCTTTGGGAATAATACCCTGTATGCAGTTTTTTACTTTAACAAAGTTATCAGGAGCAAAGGGAACTTCCAGTTTGGTATCATTGCAATCAGCAGGGGGATAAACCTTTTGATGACCGTAAACCCTTAAAGCAATCTGAATATTATCAAATGAAGCCAGGCTGTCGAGCAGGTTGCTCATAAGCTTTTTAGCGATATTAATCTTGATATCACTCTGCCAGCGGCCATACATACTTTGTGAACCATCAAAAACGAATAAAATTCTGGTGAGCGGCTCTTCTTTGGGCAACACTGTTTCCTGTTGTCCTGCTACCCATAAGGGTAAGAGAAAGAGTATCAGAAGAATTTTTTTCAAGTCAGGTTTCATCAAGATTAATAATCAGTCAGGGTTTCGGGTAATTGATTAAGCGCTTGAACAAGCTGATCATCAGAAGGAGCAACACCATGCCATTGGTATTTGCCTCTCATAAAATCGACTCCATAACCCATTTCAGTATGCATTAAAATCATGACAGGTTTGGTATTAAAACACTTCTCTTGCGCTAGTTTAATGCCATTTAAAACAGAGGTCATGTCATTACCTGCCATTTCAACTACCTCCCAACCAAATGCTTCCCATTTGGCTTTAAGGTTACCCAACGGCAATACATTGTCGGTAGGGCCATCTATTTGTACTCCATTATAATCGATGGTGGCAATAAGATTATCTACTTTATTGGCTGCAGCGTACATAGCTGCTTCCCATATTTGACCTTCATTCATTTCACCATCACCATGTAAGGTATAAACAAGGTGGTGATCACCATCCATTTTCTTTGCCAAAGCAGCGCCGATGGCTACTGATAATCCCTGACCCAGAGAACCACTTGCCACCCTGATCCCGGGCAAGCCTTCACTAGTGGCGGGGTGCCCTTGCAAACGAGAATTAAGCTTACGGAAAGTAACCAGTTCTTCCACAGGGAAATATCCCCTTCGGGCAAGTACACTATACCAAAGAGCCGACAAATGGCCATTGCTTAAAAAGAAAATATCTTCACCTTGCCCTTTAATGGTGAAGTTGGACGGGTCATGGTGCATAATGTCAAAGTAGAGTGCAACCATAAACTCGGTACAACCTAGTGCTCCACCCGGATGACCTGACTGAGCGCCATGAACCATACGTAAAATATCACGACGTACTTGTGTAGCAATAATTTCCAGATTTGATATATTCTGCATGCTTTATTTTTTGGCAAATTTATGCCTTTTTTTCTGTTGATTCTGTTTTGTTGATAAAAATGAAACCTATTGCCGTGATAAATATTACCTTTGGCGGACTGTGAAACAAATATACAAAAATTACAATAAGACTCTACTATTCATGGTATTCTTTGCAAATAAAGTTAAAGTACTCTTGCTTTTAACCGTTTTATTATGGTCAGGTACATGGGTTTATCCACAAAAGCTCACAAAGGAAAAATGGGTTGATTCAGTTTTTAATGAATTGTCACCTGATCAGCGAACAGCACAATTATTGATGATCAGGGCTTATTCAAACCGTGATGAGGTATATAATCAGGAATTAATCAACCTGGTTAGTGAGTTGAACCTTGGCGGGGTATGCTTTTTTCAAGGCGGACCTGTCAGACAGTCCATTCTGACCAATAAGCTACAGGAAAAAACTTCCACGCCGCTATTTGTAGCTATTGATGGGGAGTGGGGTTTAGGGATGCGCCTGGATAGCGTTTCGCTTTTCCCCAAGCAAATGACGCTGGGTGCAATCCGCAATAACCAGTATATTTATGAGATGGGGGCTGAAGTTGCCCGCCAGATGCATTGCATGGGCATACACATAAATTTTGCCCCTGATGCTGATGTAAATAATAATCCCATGAACCCGGTTATTAATGCCCGTTCATTCGGTGAAAACCCTAAAAGGGTAGCTGAAAAAGCATACGCTTACATGAAAGGGATGCAGGATAACGGGATTATTGCAGTAGGTAAGCATTTCCCGGGTCATGGTGACACAGGGAATGATTCACATTTTACGCTACCGGTAATTAGTAAAAACCGGCAACAGATTGATTCAGTGGAGTTATATCCATTTCATTATCTGGTTGACAATGGAATCAAGGGGATCATGGTTTCTCATTTGCAGGTTCCTGCACTTGATACTACCGCTCACTCCATTGCAACCTTGTCAGAATCAATACTGCAGAATATTTTAAGGAAAGAAATGGGGTTTGAGGGCATGATCATCACAGATGGGATGGATATGAAAGGACTGGTAGATTTCTCCGATCCCGGAATGGTAGAAGCTGAAGCCCTCAAAGCCGGCAATGATATATTGTTGCTTCCTGTAGATGCTCGTAATGCTGTTGCTAATATATGCTGCGCTATTGAATCAGGTTATATTACATCACAGATGATTGATGAAAAATGCCGTAGAGTACTTTCATGGAAGTATGATGCAGGATTGGCTGACTACCGTCCTGTTGTGATCAGTAACCTTTCGAAAGAACTGAACAGGCAGGAAGCAAAGCTGATTACCCTTCAAGCCAATGAGCGCGCTATGACCCTGGTGACTAACAAGCATAGCAGGATCCCTTTAAAGGAACTTGATACGCTTAATATGGCTACTTTAGTGATAGGTGATACGGTGATTACACCTTTCCAGCAAATGCTTTCCAATTATGCTCCAGTGGCTCATTTTAACCTGCCTAAGGAGCCTACCAGAGCAGAAATGGATTCCATCAGTTGCCTGCTGGAACCCTATAATCTGATTATTGCAGGCTTTGTACGATCAAGTGACCTGCCACAGAAACGATTCAATGTTACAGAACGTGCAGCTGCATTTATGGATTCACTGGCACAGGAGAGAAATATTATACTTAACCTGTTTGCCAGCCCTTATGCCCTTGGCTTTTTTAAGAACCCCGACTCCTATGAAAGTATTATAGTATCATACCAGGATAATGTTAATATGCAGGAGCTGACGGCTCAGGCTATTTTTGGCGGAAGGCCCATTGACGGGCAGTTACCTGTTTCAGCAAGCGACAAATTCAAAGCAGGTTGTGGTCTGGAAAGCCGGCAAGTGATCAGGGTTTCGTTCGCTCTTCCTGAGGAAGATATGATAGCCTCAGTTGACCTGAGTCCTATTGATTCTATTGTCAATGACGCTATTGCACAACGAGTATTTCCCGGTGCCCAAATAGCGGTTATCAGGCATGGAAAGGTCATCATGAATAAGGCATTCGGATCACAGACTTACGAGAGCAGGTGCCCGTTAAAGACGGATGATCTGTATGATTTGGCTTCACTGACAAAGGTACTCGCTACTACCATGACTGCCATGAAACTGACGGATGAAGGACTCATTAATCCTGACAAGAAACTCAGTCATTATAATGTCAGGTTAAAGAAATCAAACAAAAAAGATTTTACCATTCGTGAGTTCATGACTCATGAAGCACGGTTGCAGCCTTTTATACCTTTTTATCAACATCTGAGTACAGATACAGCACATTTTTCAAGCAGTGTTTTTGGCAGGCATTACAGTATCAACTACCCCCACAGGATTGCCGACGGGCTATACTTAAGGTCAGATTATCCTGATAAGATTATGGATACTATTATTGATTCAAAACTACTACCCAAAAAAGGTTATAAGTATAGTGACCTTGGATTTATTTTACTTGCCAAGTCGTTTGAACAGATCACCCAGACCCCTTTCAGTCACTATGTTGACATAAATTTTTACCGAAAACTGGGTTTGCATACTATGGGATATCATCCACGGGACCGCTTTAGCATAGCCAGGATAGCTCCCACTGAAAATGACAAAACATTCAGGCGTCAGGTGGTACATGGTGATGTACATGATCAGACTGCTGCAATGCTGGGTGGGGTGGCAGGCAATGCAGGACTGTTTTCAGATGCTCTTGATATAGGGATCCTGATGCAAATGGTACTTCGTGATGGTTATTATGGGGGTGTCAGGTTCTTTGATTCAACTACGGTTGCTGAATTTACCAGGCCTCAATTCCCCGAAAGGAAAAATCGCAGAGGGTTAGGATTTGATAAACCTCCATTGAATCCCGGTGAGCCAAGTCCGGCTTGTGATATGGTTTCACCCGCAAGTTATGGCCACAGCGGTTTTACAGGTACTTATTTGTGGGTTGATCCTGCCGAGGACCTGGTGTATGTTTTTCTGAGCAACCGGGTATATCCTGATGCCGGTAATCAGAAGATCACTCAAATGAATATCCGGACTCATATTCACGAAGCTATCTATAAGGCTATACAAAAAAAATACAAGCCTGATATTGCAGTTTTTGTGAAATAGTATGCTGTTGGCAGTCATTAAAGGTCATGAAATCGATGTAGGTAATGGAGTATTCTATGTAACCAAAATGAAGAAGAACCTGCGTTACACCCGACCTAACGATCATTACCTTTTGAAACAGAGCACCTGAAACTGCCAACCCGAATTTTTCATTCATTCACATTTCAAGTTAACACGGATTAAACACGGACTATATACTCATAAATGCGTCTGAAGCTCGTATTTAATCCTAATTGAGTACGCATTGGCACGATATTTGATGTATATTATTACACTTAAAACAGAAAACAAGGACTATCGTACGAAAAGGAGATACCCTTTCGGGTACTGTCGGACAGGTGGCATTGTGTGAAATATTTGGGAAGAAAGCCATGTGCATGGTATCCACAGGCGTTTGTAAAATCAACTCCACCAATTTTGATTAGAGGGGTTTATTTTTCAAAAGAATAGTTCAGATTACCATTTTACGGGCAATCTGAACCGTTATTTTATGTTTTTTCGTTTTTACCGGACAGTAATAGTTTGTTGTAAATAAAAAACGATTATCTTTGTAGCACAATACCAGCGGATGTGGCGTAATTGGTAGCCGCGCCAGACTTAGGATCTGGTGCCGAAAGGCGTGTGGGTTCGAGTCCCTTCATCCGCACAACAGTTTTTTGATTCCTTTCTGCTTTACCTTTATTTCTTTAGCTTATCTTTAAATACCGTCTTGAATTTTTCCAACTTTGGTTGTATAACCAGGGTGCAATAAGGAACACGCTTGTTATTATTGTAATAGTCGGTATGATAATCTTCAGCAGGATAAAATGCTTTGAAAGCAGTGATTTCAGTAACAATAGGGTTCTTATAAATTCCTGCTTCACTCAGCTTTAGTTTGTAGTGTTCCGCTAAGAGCTTTTGCTCCTCATTATGATAAAAAATAACGGAACGATACTGTGTACCCTCATCGCCACCTTGTCGGTTAAGGGTGGTGGGGTCATGCATTTTCCAGAAGACTTCGAGCAATTCGTCAAATGAAATGACGGAAGGATCGAATCCTATCTGACAGGTTTCGGCATGACCGGTAGTGCCTGAGCATACCTGTTCATAAGTAGGATTTGATAGTTTACCACCCGAATAACCGGGAGTGACCTTTATCACCCCTTTTAATTGTTTAAAAATAGCTTCTGTGCACCAAAAACAGCCTAATCCAAATGTGGCAGTTTCAATTTTGTTAGTTTCCATATTTTGTTTTATATCCGGCTTTTGTGAACAAGTAGAAAAA
>Ga0172378_10000553_pt1 | contig 33084 bp, 31 predicted proteins | sample GrowelOW332metaG_FD_119755 | JGI IMG/M metagenome (GOLD analysis project Ga0172378, IMG submission 119755) | Groundwater microbial communities from an aquifer near a municipal landfill in Southern Ontario, Canada - Pumphouse #3_1 metaG | ecosystem: Environmental > Aquatic > Deep subsurface >...
ATCAGAGATAAGTCCCATAGCTATACCAGCTACTGGTTTCTTTAATTTAATTCCTGCATCCATTAAAGCAAGTGTTCCTGCACAAACAGTAGCCATTGATGATGAACCATTAGATTCAAGGATGTCTGAAACAACACGTACTGCATAAGGATTTTCTGGAGCCAATGGAACCATTGGTTTTAGAGCACGCATAGCTAAATTACCATGACCTACTTCTCTACGACCAACTCCTCTTTGAGCTTTAGCTTCTCCTGTTGAATATGGAGGGAAATTATAATGTAAAACAAACTGTTGAGTTTCTTTAGCAAGAACTGCATCAGTTTCTTTCATATCCATTTTAGAACCTAGAGTTACAGTAGCTAAAGATTGAGTTTCTCCACGAGTGAAAATAGCAGAGCCATGTGCTCCTGGAAGATAACCTACTTCACACCAAATAGGACGAACCTCATCTAGTTTACGACCATCAAGACGTTGTTTTTCGTCAAGGATCATGCGTCTCATAGATTCTTTTTCTACTGAACCATAATATCTATTTACCATTCCTTCTTTCTCAGCTCTTTCTTCTTCAGGAATAGTTTGCATGAATTCTTCTTTTAAAGCACTAAAGGCATCTTCTCTTTCGTGTTTACCTATACCACTTTTAGCTATTGCATAACATTTATCATAGCAATATTTTTCAACTTCAGCTTTAAGTTCTTCATCATTAACTTCATGGCAATAAGTTCTTTTTACAGTACTTCCTACTTCTTCGGCTAACTCTAACTGAGCTTTACATTGAATTTTTATAGTTTCGTGAGCGAATTTAATCGCATCAAGCATGTCTTTTTCGCTAACCTCATTCATCTCACCCTCTACCATCATGATATTGTCGTAAGTAGCAGCTACCATTATATCGATATCCGTTCCTTCCATCTGAGAGAAGTTAGGATTAATGATAAATTTACCATCTTTACGAGCGACTCTTACTTCTGAGATAGGAGCTTCAATAGGAATATCACTAACAGCTAAGGCAGCAGAGGCAGCTAATCCAGCTAATGCATCTGGTTGTATATCTTTATCAGCGGATATTAAATTAACGAATACGTAAACTTCAGCATGGAAATCAGCTGGAAATAAAGGACGTAATGCTCTATCAATAAGTCTAGCTATTAATACTTCATAATCAGATGCACGTCCTTCTCTTTTCATAAAACCACCTGGATAGCGACCTGCAGCAGCATATTTTTCTTTATAATCAACTTGTAGAGGCATAAAGTCGACATCTTCTTTTGCGTCTTTAGCACAAGTAACAGCAGCGAGTAACATAGTGTTACCCATCTTAACGACTACGGAACCATCAGCCTGTTTGGCTAACTTACCAGTCTCGATTTCAATTGTTCTACCATCGTCTAACGTGATAGTTTTTTTTACTATATTCATATAATATTTTTTCAGCTCTCCCCCTATGGGAGTAATTAATTTAATAACAAAAAAGGCTGTTCTATAAACAAGAACAACCTTTGTCTTTCTACTTACGAAGGTTAAGCGCCTTCACGATTCCTCTGTATCTCTCAATGTCCTTTTCCTTTAGATAATCTAGAAGGCGACGTCTCTTACCTACTAATCTTAAAAGAGAACGGTGAGTACCTGTGTCCTTTTTATTCTCTTTAAGGTGTTGAGTAAGGTGATCGATACGGTAGGAAAATAGAGCAATCTGACTCTCAGCTGAGCCGGTGTCTGTATTAGACTTCCCGTATTGTCCGAAAATCTCTTGCTTTTTGCCAGAGTTTAAATATTCTGCCATAATATGCAATTGATTAATATGTTATATCCCAAAATTGGGTTTGCAAATATAAATAAATTATATGAGAAATCAATATTTGATATGAAAAAATTTGTCATATATTTGTAATATTGATTAATAAATTAAAATTTGGATAAAATATACACACATAGAGATTTAGGAGAAATTAAGATATCTAAAAATAAAAGGAATAAGCATATTCGTTTGTCTATCCGAAAAGAAGAAATCAGGGTGTCTATTCCTTATCACGTTTCTTATAATAGAGCCATAGAATTCATAGCTAAAAATGAAAGTTGGATTAATAATACTTTAGAAAAACAGAAGAACCGAAGAGAGTTTATTGCAGAACATCAAAATGTTCTTCCTGTTCTTAATACTAAGAAAGAGATAGAAAATGCTAGAAAGGAGGCAAAGCTCATACTCGAGCCACGTCTTGCTAATATTGCCCTGAAATATGGTTTTAAATATAATAGGGTCTGTATTAAAAATAATAAGTCGAATTGGGGTAGCTGCTCTAGCAAAAAGAATATAAATCTTAATATTAGATTAATTTATTTACCTGAGATTTTAGCCGATTCAGTTATGATACATGAGTTGGTACATCTACATCATATGAATCATGGACCTAGATTTCATAAAGAATTAGACAGACTTCTAAAGGATTATACTAATAATTCATATACAGAAGAAAGAGCCTCTAAAGAGTTGCTTGAATGGCATTTATATTAGTAATAATCTTTAACTATAACATATAAAAAAAGAGACGCTCTATAGGAACATCTCTTTTATATTAATTGAAATATATTTTTCTACCAAGCATTAAGAGGACGATTACTCATCATCTCATTTACTTCTTTACGTACAGCTGTAATTACATCTTCATTTTCTACGTCTTCAAGTACTCTATCTATAAGCTCTACTACTTTAGGCATGTCAGACTCAACAAGACCTCTTGAGGTAATTGCTGGGGTTCCAACTCTAAAACCAGAAGTTTGGAAAGGAGAACGACTATCGAATGGAACCATATTTTTATTTAATGTTATATCAGCTCTAACCAATACTTTTTCTGCTACTTTACCTGTAAGATCTGGGAATTTACTTCTAAGATCGATTAGCATAAGATGATTATCTGTACCTCCAGAAACTACATCATAACCTCTTTTCAAAAATTCATCACACATAACTTTCGCGTTTTTCTGAACTTGAATTTGATATTGTTTAAATTCAGGTTGAAGAGCTTCGTAGAAAGCAACAGCTTTAGCTGCTATTACGTGTTCTAGTGGTCCACCTTGTTCACCTGGGAATACAGCTGAATTTAATAAAGTTGACATTTTCTTAGTAACACCTTTTTTAGTCTTTAAACCCCAAGGATTCTCAAAATCTTTTCCTAGAAGAATAACTCCACCACGAGGACCTCTAAGAGTCTTGTGTGTAGTAGAAGTGACGATGTGAGCGTATTTAACAGGATTCTTTAATAAACCTGCTGCTATAAGACCTGCTGGATGAGCCATATCAACCCAAAGTATAGCATGAATCTTATCTGCTATAGCACGCATTCTTTCCCAATCCCATTCACGAGAATAAGCAGAAGCACCACCAATAATCATTTTAGGTTTATATTTTAATGCCTTGGCTTCCATCTCATCATAATCAATCAATCCAGTCTTTTGATTCACTCCATAAGCTACTGGGTTATAGATAATACCTGACATGTTAACAGGTGATCCATGAGTTAAATGTCCACCATGTGATAAATCCAAGCCCATAAATGTATCTCCTGGTTTTAAACAAGTCAAATATATCGCCATATTAGCTTGAGCGCCAGAGTGAGGTTGAACATTAGCATATTCAGCATCAAACAGTTTACATAATCTGTCGATAGCTAATTGTTCAGATTGGTCAACTATTTCACAACCACCATAATATCTATGCCCAGGATAGCCCTCTGCATATTTATTAGTCATTACAGATCCCATAGCATTTAGCACTTGATCTGTTACGAAATTTTCAGAAGCGATTAGCTCCAAGCCTTTTTTCTGACGATTTTCTTCTTGCTTAATCAAATCAGATATTTGTGAATCTTTTTTCATTGTAAGGGTTTTTGTTATACTTTTGCGAATGTAAATATATTTTAAGAATTGACCAAAATGTTTAGAAAATTATTGAACTCAGAATTAGGAAGACCCGACGTCGAAGAGTATAAAAAAATAGAAAAAATTCCCGTCACAGTTATTCTGGACAATATTCGAAGCATGCATAACGTTGGTTCTGTATTCAGAACTTGTGATGCATTTAAAATAAAAAAAATTATATTATGTGGCATCACCTCTACTCCACCAAACCCGCAAATACACAAATCTGCATTGGGAGCTGAATTCTCTGTCGATTGGGAATACGAAAAAGAGACTATAGAAGCAATAAAAAAATTAAAAAAAGAAGGCACGGCAATATTGAGCGTGGAACAAGCAGTGGGTTCGACATCACTAGAAGACTTGTGGGAAAATGAAGTAGTTAGCAAAACAAACATTCCCGAATCTAAAGGCATAGCTTTAGTCTTCGGGAATGAAGTAAAAGGTGTTCAACAAGAAGTAGTTAATAATAGCGACTTATGTGTAGAAATCCCTCAATTTGGCACCAAACATTCATTAAATATTTCAGTATCTACTGGTGTCGTTCTTTGGGAAATTATGCGACATTATCTTTAATTTAAGGATTCATTAAATCCGTATTAACAAAACCAAGAATATTATTTATCGATTCGATAGCTGCAGCAGCTGGTCCTTCAGGGTCGATAAGTTTTGCCTTATTATATGCATTTATAGCATCGCCCCACGACTCTTGCCTACGATAAATAGTTCCAAGCAAATACCAAGCTTCAGAGTTATTAGGATTTTTTTCTAAATAACTTTCTAGACTCTCGTATGCCAAGTCAAGATTTCCTTCTACTAATATTTTTTCTATTTCTTGTAATTTCATTTTATATCAATTTATACCATACCACTAAAGCCCATGAAAGCCATAGCTAAGATTCCTGCTGTAACTAAAGCGATAGGAACTCCTTTAAAGTCATGTGGTACATCAGATAAATCTAATTGCTCACGAATTCCGGCGAATAGAACTAATGCTAGACCAAATCCAATGGCACTAGAAACTGCATAAACTACAGATTGCCCCATATTTAACATCTGAGAAGTTTCACCGAATGTAAATTCTTTCGTTACTACCATGATAGCTACTCCTAATACTGCACAGTTAGTAGTAATAAGAGGTAAAAATATACCAAGCGCTTGATATAATGATGGTGATACTTTTTTAAGTATTATCTCCACCATTTGTACTAAACCTGCTATTACTAAAATGAACATCAAAGTCTGCATAAATTCTATATGAAGTGGTACTAAAACATACCATTGAAGAATATATGTTACTAATGTGGCTATAGCCATTACGAACGTCACAGCTCCTGCCATCCCTATAGCAGTATTAACTTTTCCAGATACTCCTAAAAATGGGCATATTCCCAAAAACTGAGTAAGTACGATGTTATTAACAAAAATAGCTGATATTATAATTAAAAAATATTCCATATCTATTTATACATTTTAGATTTAAGTTTATTAAATAACACCATTAAGTATCCAAGAACGATGAATGCACCAGGTGCTAATATGAATGCTAAAATTCCACCATTAGGTAAGAATTGCATTCCGAAGAATGTACCAGCTCCTAAAATTTCTCTAACAAGTCCCAAAACAGTAAGGGAAAGAGTAAATCCAAGACCTATACCTAAACCATCTAAAGCAGAATCCAAAGGAGGATTTTTACTTGCGAATGATTCAGCACGTCCAAGAACTATACAGTTCACAACGATAAGAGGAATAAATATACCAAGAGTTTTATATAATTCAGGCACATAAGCTTGCATAAGTAACTGAAGTACAGTCACGAAGGCAGCTATTACCACTATAAATGCTGGTATTCTAACTTTATCAGGGATTGATTTAGCTAATAATGAGATAGCGAAATTCGACAGAATCAAAACAAACATCGTAGCTAAACCCATACCCATACCATTGATGGCAGAGGTAGTAGTTCCTAAGGTAGGACACATACCCAACACTAATACAAATGTCGGATTTTCTTGAATAAGTCCTTTTGTTATTATTTTTAATTTTCCCATATCTGATTATTTTTCTTGGTTTTCTTTAATTTTTTTGAAAATTTTACCAGCAGTATTTACTGCATCGCAATAAGCTCGCGATGAAATGGTTGAAGCACTAATCGCATCAATCTGTCCTCCATCTTTCGTTACTTTATACACGGACTTAGCTATATTAGTTTTATCAAACTGATCTGCAAAACCTGGTCTATCAGTAATTCTTGCTCCTAGACCTGGGGTCTCAGCATGTTGGACTACTGCAGTATTATATATTATACCATCTGCAGTTACTCCCACCATAAGAGTTATTAATCCACTATAACCTTTAGTCGTTTTAGACTGTATAGCATAAGCTATAATTTGGCCATCTTTCTTAGCAGGATAAACCGTGATTGAATCTTCACCATTTAGCTGAACTTTAAATATCTCTTTAGATGGTTGATTATCAAAAGCGGGTACAACTTCTTGAATAGAAGCATTAATTTTAGCAGTCTCTGCTGCTTCGATAGGACCTTTAGTTAAACCATAAACGACACCTAAGATAGCAGAACTAACTAGACATATTAGGGTTAAAACTAATACCATATTTCCAAATGTAGATTTCTTTGCCATTATTTCGCCTCCTTTGAAAATCTTTTAGCTTTTACAAATTTATTTATAAGAGGAACGACCGCATTCATTAATAATATAGCGAATGACATTCCTTCTGGGTATGCTCCAAAATAACGAATAAACATCGTCAAAACTCCAATACCAATACCGAAAATAACCATTCCTTTAGGCTCCATAGGAGAGGTAACATAATCAGTAGCCATATATATAGCACCTAGTAATGCACCACCTGTAAGGATATTAAATAATGGGTCAGTATATTGTGAAGGATCTATAAGCCAGAAAATTCCAGAAACCACGAACATAGAAGCGATAACAGCTATTGGAATATGAGGTCTGATTACTTTTCTAACTAGAAGATAGACAAAACCGATTAATAATGCCAAGGCTGACATCTCACCAGCAGAACCACCTATACCGAAGAACAACATACTCAAATAATTATGTCCTTCAGGGAATATTTGTTGAATAGTCTGACCTTGCGACAAACCTTCAGTAACTGCACTTAATGCTGTAGCACCTGAAGTAGCATCAACATGAGCTAAAGAAGCAAACATACTAGTCAATGGAACTGCATCAGGACCAGTATAATTAGTCATGATAGCTGGGAAAGAAATAAGTAATAAAACACGTGCTACTAAAGCAGGGTTAAAAATATTCTGTCCTAAACCTCCAAAGGTCATTTTGGTAATACCTATAGCTACTATAGCACCTATCAGTATCATCCACCAAGGTGAACAAGCTGGCAGATTCAATGCTAATAAAACACCGGTAACTGCAGCCGACCAATCATTAATAGTAACTTTGGTTTTTAAAATAAAGCGCTGAATCAAATATTCAAATAAAACACAGGAAACTACTGACACCAATAGAACTGTAAGAGCAGGCAAACCATATGCTAATACAGAAACTATCATCGCAGGAATCAAAGCTATGACTACATCAAGCATCATCCTACTAGTAGTATTCGCTGAGTGAATATGTGGCGCTGGAGAAACAAGTAACTTTTTCATATCTCAGATATTATTTTTCTTTTTTATTGTTTTCCGGTTTGTTTTGAGCAGCAGCTCTTTTAGCAGCAGCTCTTCCTCGAATCACTCCCATTACATCAGCCTTTCCGACTCTAATGTAATCTAAAAGTGGAATATTAGCAGGACAAGTATATAGACAACATCCACATTCTATACAGTCAAATACATCGTTATTCTCTAATTCTTCAAGATTATTTCTCTTAGTATATCTAATTAACAGATATGGTTCCAAGCCCATAGGGCAAGCATCTATACATTTACCACATCTTATACAATTTGATTCTTCTTTTCTGAGAGTTTGATCTGCAGTCAAAGCTAAAATAGCAGAAGAAGCTTTTACAGTAGGAGCATTAAGATTAGCGATAGCTTTTCCCATCATAGGACCTCCACTAATTAACTTAACAGCTTCTTCAGGAACACCTCCTATATAATCCATGATTTCATTCATAGGAGTACCGACTCTTAATTTCAAATTTTTCTGAACAGGTAAACAATCACCAGTCACAGTAATAACACCTTCAAATAAAGGTTTATTCTTTTGAACAGCTTCATATACAGCGATAGCAGTAGCACAATTTTGAACAACAGCTCCTACAGAAATAGGAAGTTTTCCAGAACCAACATATCTACCAGTCATAGCTTGAATTAACTGTTTCTCACCACCCTGTGGATATTTCTTCTTCAAAGGAACTACCTTAATACCAGTATACTTAGATTCAAAACTCTGCAATTTAGCTATAGCATCTGGTTTATTTTCCTCCACTCCAATCTTACAAACATCTACATTTAAAGCCTTCATAATAACAGCTGCACCAACGAAGATTTGTTCAGGCTGTTCAAGCATCAAACGATAATCAGAAGTAAGATAAGGCTCACACTCTGCACAATTTATTAATAAAAATTCTGCTTTATTTCCTGGAGGCGGAGATAACTTCACATTAGTAGGGAAAGAAGCACCTCCCATACCAACGACACCACACTCTTTAACCTTATCTATAATTTCTTTACCAGATAAAGTAATATTACTATTTATTTCAGGAGAGCGATCAATAGAATCAAGCCACTCATCACCTTCGACATTTACTATTATCGTATTAACAGGACGTCCAGCCAAATCAGCTACAGGTTTAATAGCCAGAACTTTTCCAGAAACAGAAGAATGAATATTAGCGGAAATAAATCCACCAGCCTCTGCTATTTTTTGACCAACTTTCACATAATCACCAACAGCGACTATTGGTTTTGCAGGTGCTCCAATATGCTGAGCCATAGGAATATAAGCTTTCTTTACTATTGGAAAATCCTCTATAGCAGCATCCTTAGAAATTTTATTATCATTTGGATGAGCACCACCTATATTAAATGTTTTCATTATTCTTCAACTTTTTTTTCAGTTTTTAACTCTTTTTTAGCTTGAACCTTAGCAGAATTATCCGTGGCAATGTTAGATTTCACGGCAATAGGCTTAGCTGCCTCTGTTTTAGCAGCATCATTAATCGGAGGGACAACAGGTTTTGTTATCTCTGAAGCTTTAGGAGCTTTTTTAGTTTCTTTTTTCTTTGGAAGAGGAGTAGGAAAATTAACCGCAGTCATAGCACCAGTAGGACAAACTACAACACATTGCCTACACAACTTACATTTGTTGAAATCAACATAAGCAAGATTATTAACAATAGTAATAGCACCAAACTTACATGCTTTCTCACATAAACCACAGCCGATACAAGCGATAGAACAAGCTTTTCTCGCTACACCACCTTTATCTTCATTTTTACATGCCACATAAACTCTTCTACCTTTAGGACCTTTATTTCTTAATTCAATAATGTCTAAAGGACAAGCTTTTACACATGCTCCACAAGCTGTACAATTCTCTTCAGTCACCTCAGGCAAACCAGTTTGAGGATTCATATGAATCGCATCGAAATTACAAGCATCTACACAGTCACCTTCACCAAGACAACCATATTTACATCCAGTATCACCAGTGTAAAGAGAAGCTTTAACCTTGCAAGAGCTAGCTCCGCCGTAATCATTAGTCTTCTTTCTCTTATCAGGAGAACCTTGACATCTAACGACAGCTACTTGAGGTGCTTGTTCAACAGCCTCCACTCCCATTTTCTCGGCGACTAATTTCATAACTGCATTTCCTCCAACAGTACAAAAATGTCCTTCGAGACTTCCTTGTTTAACACAAGACTCAGCGAAAGCATGACATCCTGCGAATCCACAGCCTCCACAATTAGCTTGTGGGAGGACAGAATCGACTTCTCCAATTTTAGGGTTTTCTTCTACTTTAAATTTCTGTGCTACATAATAAAGTATCACAGCTAACAACAATCCTAAAACTGTCAGGGAAGCGACAGTCCAAATAATAATATCACTCATATATTTATAGTTTTTCTAAAACAAATACAAATTTCTTACTTATCTTATTATCAAACAAGTGAATAGCTAAATAATAAATCGCCAACACTATTAACGATATAGCAGCTATTAAAAGTTCATTTTTTATTTCGAAGGGCAAAAGTAATAATAAAAACATTAAAATACACAAAGGAAGTACATAAGATAACCAAACAGCACGAAATCCCATAGATCTTTTCATAAGAACTTTGACTTCCTCCCCCTTTTGAAATCCTTTATATAAATGCTTATTTACTTTAACAGTTTTTACAGCCATATCAGATGCCATACACACACTTTTAGCATGACAGGCAGAACACATAGAAGTATTAATTATTTCGACATTAATATTCTTATCGTCAATATCACGAACAAGTCCATTATGCACAATAGTTGATTCATCCATAAATTATTAATTTTTAAAATTGAGTTTCAAAATCATTAGAGCCATCTAAATCATCATTTATACTATTCATGCCAGATTCCATCATCTGTCCATCATCTCCTGGAAAAGAGTTAAACTGCATCTCATTAGCATCGACGAATTTAGCCTCATTAGGAACGAATTTCATATTTACATCTTGAACTGAACCATTTCTATGTTTAGCTATAATTATTTCTGCCAATCCTTGCTTTTGTGGATCATCCACAAGTCCATAATATTCTGGACGATGAATAAACATTACGATATCCGCATCTTGCTCGATAGCTCCTGATTCACGTAAATCACTTAGCTGAGGACGTTTACTTCCTCCACGCGTTTCAACAGCACGAGATAGCTGAGAAAGAGCTATAATAGGAATATTTAATTCTTTAGCGATAGCTTTTAACGACCTGGATATATTAGACACCTCTTGCTCTCTCATACCCCTAAGCTCCTTAGGACCGGTCATTAGTTGAAGGTAGTCAATGATGATTAATTGAACCCCCGCAGTTTGAACCATTCTTCTAGCCTTCGATCTAAATTCATAAATAGATAAAGAAGGTGTATCATCAATATAAAGTGGAGCTTCAGATAAAGCATTAAGCTTTTCTTGTAACTGAACCCACTCATAATCTTTCATTTTTATACCACCACGTATTTTCTGTGATGATAATCCTGTCTCAGATACCATTAACCTTTTAACAAGTTGGACAGAAGACATCTCAAGAGAAAAGAATGCTACTGGCACTTTATGTTCTACGGTCATATTTCTAGCCATCGTCAGAACGAAAGCTGTCTTACCCATAGCAGGACGTGCAGCTAATATAATTAAATCAGATTTCTGCCAACCTAGGGTAACCTTATCCAAATCAGTATAACCAGAAGGGACACCACTTAATCCATCATCTCTAAGCTGTGTGGCCTCTAATTCAGTAATAGCATTTTGAATAATTTCTTTAATAGGCTGAGTCTCTCTTTTCATATTTCTCTCGGCCAGAGAGAAAATTTTACCTTGAGCCTCATCTAATAAATCATCAACAGGAACTGTATCTTCAAACGATTCCTTCTGAATATCGTACGAAATAGTAATAAGCTCTCGTTGAATATATTTTTGAAGTAGGATTTTAGAATGTGTCTCTATATGAGCTGCTCCTCCTACTTTAGAACTCAATTCAGCCAGATAAGCAGGTCCACCTACTAAATCAAGTTTATCACTCTTTTTTAAAGCTTCTGTGACAGTAAAGATATCGACAGGTTCATGCCTTGAAGCTATAGTACTAATAGCATTAAAAATCTCCCTATTAGCCTCTTTATAAAAGCATTCCGCTATCAAAGACTCCATAACATCAGGCACGACACTAGGTTCCACTAGTAATGCTCCAAGCACAGCCTCCTCGACATCAACTGCTTGAGGTGGAACTTGAGCTAAATCTAGTCCTATATTATCTATGTTTACCTTTTGTTTTTTCTTAGGGTAATTGGTTTTAGCCATTATTTATATCTATATATCTATTTTAATTTATCTAAACATAAAATTACCTTATTTATAGCATAATCGATTTCTTCATCATTTATGCATAAAGGAGGTGCTATTCTAAAAGAAGTAGGATTAAATAAAAAATAATCCCCCATAACTCCTTCTTCCAATAATAATGGAATCATCTTTGAAGCATACTCTTCTTTTCCTAAATCAACCGCAATTAAAAGACCTACTCTTCTTATTTCTTTAACAAGGCTATGATTTTTTAAAGCATCCTCAAATTTCTGTCCTTTTCTTTCTACATCCTTCACCCAAGGCTCACGTAGCAACACTTTTAATGAAGCTAATGCTGCAGCACAACATACTGGATGTCCTCCAAAAGTAGTAATATGTCCTAAAATAGGATTAGTTTGAAACGCTTCCATATTCTCTTTAGAAGTCACCATAGCTCCTAATGGCATTCCCCCTCCAAGTGCTTTCGCAAATGTTACTATATCTGGAGTAACATTATATTTTAACATAGCAAACATCTCTCCTGTTCTTCCAAAACCAGTCTGCACCTCGTCAAAAATAAGCATTGCACCTACTTCTGTACATCTATCTCTTAATGCCTTTAAATAATTATTTTCAGGGGCAATAACTCCCGCTTCTGCCTGTACAGGTTCTATTAAAACACAAGCAGTATTCTCATTAATTTTCTTTAAATCTTCTAAACTATTAAATCTAATATGGCTAACACCTGGAAGTAATGGTCTGAAAGCTGTTTTAAAATACTCTGGTCCCATCATACTCAATGACCCATGAGTACCTCCATGATAACCTTGTGTCATAGATATCATCTCTGGTCTATGAGTTATTCTCTTGGCCAACTTCAATGCAGCTTCATTAGCTTCTGTCCCCGAATTAAGATAATAAACAGAATTCAAAGACTTAGGAAGAATAGAAGTCAATAGTTGGGCATGCATAACTTGAGGAGCCTCAATAATTTCGCCATACACCATTAAATGAAAATAATTTTCCGCCTGTTTTTTAACAGCATCAATTACTTCTCTATTACCATGTCCTACATTACTAACAGAAACACCAGATACTAAATCAAGTATTTTCTTACCATCAGAATACAAAAATACACCTTCTGCCTTATCGACTTTTATGGCCAAAGGAGAAGATGATGTTTGGGCTACATGTTGAAAAAAAAGTGTCCTTAAATTATAAGGTTGTTTTTTCATTTTAATTATTCCTCAGTTGATTCGAAATCAGGGCTAACCAATATTCTACCACAATATTCACATACTATGATTTTCTTATTAGATCTGACATCTAATTGTCTTTGAGGAGGAATTTGTTTGAAACAGCCACCACAAGCGCCTCTTCTAACTGTAACTACAGCTAAATGATTATGCGCATTATCTCTAACTCTTTTATAAGCAGAAAGAGTTCTTTGATCTAATTTAGAAGCTAAAGATTCCTTACGTTTTACTAACACATCTTCATCTTTAGAAGTAGAAGCAATAATAACTTCAAGCTCTTTCTTTTTATTCTCTAAATCGATATTTCTTCCAGCTAATAATTCTTTAGTTTTAGCCAAAGTAGCTTTCTTATCAGATAAAAGTGCTTGATTTTCTTTTATTCTCTTCTCTGCAAGTTGTTTGTTAAGACTTTGATATTCAATCTCTTTTGACAAAGAATCATATTCTCTATTATTCTTAACATTATCTCGCTGAGCCTCGTACTTAGAAACCAGAACATCACTTTCCTTTACATCGTTCTTTTTCTCTACGATAGTATCCTCAATATCTTTGATATCTAATTGGATTTTTCCAATCCTAGTTTTTATACCCTCTATCGTATCTTCTAAATCGCGCACTTCTTCAGGCAACTCACCTCTATAAAGATGAATTTTATCAATCTGTGTATCCAATTGTTGGATAGCATATAACGTATGTAATTTTTCTTCCATAGATGTTTCTGTATCTGATATTGAATGAGATAAAGAAACAAACGTCTCCTGGCGATCAATAGGATGTTCTATTTTTTTATTTTTATTATTCATAAACTTTAATAATAATATACTGGATTAAAATGTTGTTTCGTAATATAAAATGCAAATGTAGGAAATTTTTCGTTAAGAATAGTATATAATTTTTGGACTATACCAACCTCACTTTCAAAATGTCCTATATCCATTATCATAAAATTTTCATATGTAAAAAAGTAATGATAAGTAATATCGGCAGTAATATAAGCCTCTGCGCCAGCTTTATAAGCCATATCGATAAGAGAATGTCCACTTCCGCCACACAAAGCTACTTTAGATATGGTTTTATCAATAGGAGGAGAACAACGCAAAGCTTTTAAAGAAAAAGACTTTTTCACTATAGGTAGAAACTCATCAAAATAAAGAGGTCTTTTTAACTCCCCTATCATACCCAAGCCTGAATCATCTAATCCTTTATCTAATATTTGCACATTCTGCAAACCCAACTTCTCAGCCATAACACCTGTTACACCCTGTCGAACCTTATCCATATTAGTATGACAACTATAAATTATCATATCATTCTTTATAGCAGATATTATAGTCTTATTAGTAAAACTATCAGACACCAATTTTTTAACACCCGTAAAAATCATAGGATGATGCGACACTATCATATTAGCACCTAAGGATTTAGCCTCTTCAATTAATTTAGGAGTCACATCCAGGGCAATAATTACAGCCCGCACCTCTGCAGTTGGATCTCCCACAGAGAATCCCGAATTATCCCAATCTTCCTGTAAAGATAGAGGAGCCAACTCCTCTATAGCTTTAGCTATTTCAAATGCTTTCATTCTTTAAATTATTATCTTCTTTCTCCCTAAGAATATCAGAAATAGATATCAACTTAGAGCGAATATTATTCAATTTAGAAACTATTTCTGCCTTCTGATTAACGTCCTTAGTACTTATTTTCATTTTAGCAGAAGCACCCTCCAAGGTCATTCCACATATTTTCACCAAATAATGTATAGACTTAAGAGCTTCAATGTCCTTTACAGTATATCTTCTATTCCCTTTTTTATTTCTTTCAGGTTTTACGAATTTTGAGAACTTCTCGGTCCAAAATCTAACAAGAGATGTACTTTCATTCAAGATATCAGCCACCTCACCTATATTATAATATAGTTTAGTTAATTTTCTTTCTGATTCAGACATATCTAGATAGTTTTATATTTTCCTACACTTTTTAACCACTATTTAATCCAAAGACTGACCAGTAGTCATCGATATCATTAACATCTGTCTAAAAATGGCTGGATTAATATCTCCAAAGAAAAAATTCATAGGATCAACCAACGAATCATTCAATTTCACCTCATAATGTAAATGTGGTGCAAAAGAAATGCCAGTCGTTCCAACTTCACCTATTACATCTCCTCCCTTTACCCTTCTTCCTGTGCGCACTTTTATTAACCCCAGATGATAATAATAGGTAATATAACCATTTCCATGATTTATTGCAACATAATTTCCTTTATCACTACTCGAGCGATACACTTTCTGAACAACGCCATCTGCAGCAGCCAAAACATTAGCACCTAAATTAGCTATCAAATCGATACCTTCATGATACACCAATGTTTTATAATATGGATGCATCTTTTTACCAATACCCGCGCCAGTCTGTAAAATCGTAAAATTTTCTAAAGGAATTTTTGAAGGAATATTTCTCAGACTCTCTGCATCATTATTAAGAAAATCAGTTAATGAATCAACGATTAAATCATTTTTCCCCACCTCATATTCTAACTTAGATATTTTTTGTCCAGTATACTCAACTATAATTTCCGCGAAATCATTATCTTCCATAAAAGAAGTAGTATCAATAGAAGTCTGATTAAAATCTGGAGGATTCGAATGAAATATTTCTCTATATATCTTTTGATCTCTAATCTCTAGATCTTTAACGGCATCATCCAACAATACCACTTTATTATTTATATCTGCATATTCCTTTTTAATAATTTTATTCTCCGCGATTATTTTTTTCTCGGCAGGAGTACTAAAAAACAAAGCAAAAATCAGATAATATAAAATAGACAAAGCCACAGACGATATTAAAAGCCAAATGATAGTAGTTATTATAGTTTTTGACTTATTCTTATCCTCCTCAAATTGAAATTTATCCTTATCGAAATTATATCTGCCCATTTTTATGAATTAACAGAATTTTCATCATTATTTCTATCATTTACGATAGCTGCATATTCAGAAGGTTTGATTTTATAATTAAAATAATTCAATGGATTCCTCGTTCTACCCCTAAAGATCACTTCATAATGTACATGACTACCAGTAGACCTTCCTGAATCACCTAAGAGAGCTATCTCATCTCCGCGATTAACTTTCTGTCCCTCTTTAACTAAAGCTTTATTTAAATGAGCATATTTTGTCTTATAACCAAAACCATGATCTACCTCAATATAAAGCCCATAACCAAACATATCATAATGAACTTTGGTAACGACCCCATTTCCAGTAACATATACAGGAGTACCTGTAGGTCCTGCTATATCCAATCCTGAATGCATCTTATATCTATCCTTAGTAATAGGATCTAATCTCATACCATATCTAGAAGACAAATGAGACTTTTCTGGAGAAACAGGAGATATTCTAGGAATACAATAAGTCATTTCTTCCGCTTTAGCAGCCAAGGCATCTACATCCTCATAAGAAGAAGCTTGTATATATGCTTTTTTTATTAATATATCAGTCTCTTGACACAAAGAAGTTAAAACACCACTTCTATCCAATCCTTTCAGATAATTATATCTATCAACTCCACCAAATCCTGCATTCCTAACATCCTGAGAAATCTCCTCCATACCAAAAATAGGTCTATACAAATTATTGTCTCTTAATTGGAGTTCATATAAAGTATTTTGATTTTCTTCTAACTTAGAAGAAATCATATCTAATTTAGAATGCCAAACCGCAGATTGTTTTTTTAATAAAGAAGTTTTTGGTAATTCATAACCTAAAACTGAAGTATAAATAAAAAAATAACCAATAAACACTACTATCGATAAAAGAAAAAGAGAAAATCCTTTAAAGAATCTTTTAGCGAAAATCTCCTTCTGATACTCAAAATTAAGCGTTTCTGGATTAAATTTATATTTTTTTCTTCTTAAAAACATATTTTTTTTATAATAATATTCATGCAAATTTAAATAATTTTAATAAAAAAACTATTTTTGCAAATTAATATATACATATATAATATAATTATGACATCAAAAGAAGTTAGAAATACGTTTCTTGATTTTTTCGCTTCAAAAAATCATCATATAGTTCAATCTGCTCCAATGGTAGTAAAAGGAGACCCTACATTAATGTTTACCAACGCAGGTATGAATCAATTCAAGAATCTATTTTTAGGTAATTCTCCAATAGTTTATCCTAGAGTAGCAGATTCTCAAAAATGTTTAAGAGTAAGCGGCAAACATAATGACCTAGAAGAAGTTGGACACGACTCATATCATCATACGATGTTTGAAATGCTTGGCAACTGGAGTTTTGGGGATTATTTTAAAGAAGATGCCATAGGATGGGCATGGGAACTACTAACGAAAGTTTACAAACTTGATGAAGATAGATTATACGCTACTATTTTTGAAGGATATAAAGATGATAATCTGGATGAAGATACAGAAGCTAAGAATATATGGTTAAAATATCTTCCAGAAGAAAGAATAATACTTGGAAATAAACACGATAACTTTTGGGAAATGGGAGATACTGGTCCATGTGGTCCTTGTAGCGAGATACACATAGACTTACGAGATGAAGAAGAAAGAAAAAAAGTACCTGGACGTGACTTAGTAAATAAAAGTGACCCTCTAGTAATAGAAATATGGAACCTTGTATTTATGCAATATAATAGGAAGGCTAATGGCTCTCTAGAATCACTACCTGCTAAACATGTAGATACTGGAATGGGACTAGAAAGATTAGTCATGGCTATTAATGGCTTTAAAAGTAATTATGAAGGTGATCTATTCCAAAATATAATAAAAAAAATATCAGAGCTTAGTGGTAAAAAATATGGTAAATCAGAAGATGTAGATATCGCTATGCGAGTAATCGCAGACCATCTAAGAGCCATAAGTTTTTCTATAGCAGATGGGCAACTACCTTCCAATGTTAAAGCTGGATACGTGATAAGACGTATTCTTAGACGTGCAGTTCGTTACGGATATACTTTTCTAGGTTTCAATTCTCCTTTTTTATGCAAATTAGTTCCTGCTTTAATCGAAGAAATGGGAGAAGCATTTCCTGAAATAAGCAAACAAGAACAACTGATAACTAAAGTAATTAAAGAAGAAGAAGATGCTTTTCTTCACACTCTAGATAAAGGTATAGCTTTAATAAATGACATATTAGAACAAAATAAAAAATCTAAAGTCATCTCAGGAAAAGATGCCTTTACTCTATATGATACTTTTGGTTTTCCTCTAGATTTAACAGAATTAATCGCTAGTGAGAAAGGCTACACTATAGATCTAAAAGAATTTGACAAAGAATTAGCTATACAGAAACAAAGAGCTAGAAATTCTGCAGCTGTCGAACAAGGAGACTGGGTTACAATACGTAAATCTAACACCTCAGAATTTGTTGGATATGATGAATTCGAATGTGATATCAATATTAATAGATATAGAACTATAAAAACGAAAGGAAAAAAATTATTCGAATTAGTTTTTGATAAAACTCCTTTCTATGCTGAAAGTGGTGGACAAACAGGAGACACTGGTATTATAACATCTGATGAAGGAGAGGAAATAAAAATACTTAAAACCATCAAAGAAAATAATCTAAGTATTCATATAGCTAATAAAATACCTCAAAATCCACAAGCAAAATTCTATGCTAAAATCGACTTAGAAAGAAGAATGGATATAGCTAGAAACCACACAGCTACTCATCTTATAGATTTCGCTCTTAGACAAGTACTTGGTAAACATGTTGAACAAAAAGGTTCTTCTATTGAAGCTAATGTATTTAGATTTGATTTCTCACACTTTGAAAAAGTATCTTCTGAGCAACTTAGACAAGTAGAAAGAATAGTAAATAATCTAATACGTGCTAATTACCCTCTTGAGGAATATAGAAATCTTCCTATCGAAGACGCTAAAAAACTTGGAGCTATAGCATTATTTGGAGAAAAATATGGTGATAAAGTTAGAGTCATTAAATATGGCGATTCCATAGAATTCTGTGGAGGTACACATGTTAGTGCTACAGGTAATATAGGATCCTTTAAAATTATTTCAGAATCAGCTGTAGCTGCAGGCATAAGAAGAATAGAAGCTACTTCTGGTCGAAATGTTGAAAAAATGCTTGAAAGTTTTGAAGACACTTTGAATAATCTAAAAGGAATATTACGTAATAATGCAGACATCACAGAGGCTGTTTCGAAAATTATTGCTGATAATGAAACATTATCTAAGAAAGTAGAAGAAATCAAGGTAAGAGAACTTAATCAGCTAAAAGACAAACTTCTCAAAGAAATAAAAATTATTAATAATATTAATGTTATTACATATAATCATATAGGAGAGGTATCTAGTATTAAACAAATGGCTTTCGAATATTATAATTCTTTAGAGAATACAGTTTTCGCCGCAGCCTTTGAAGCTCCAGGAGGAAAAGCATGTTTAACATTAATGTACACCAAGGATTTGGTAGAAAAAGGTCTTGATGCATCTAAAGATATAAGAATTGCTGCCAAACTAATCCAAGGTGGTGGTGGTGGTCAGAAATTTTTATCCACTGCAGGTGGCAAGAAAATTGAGGGGCTTAATGGAGCTCTTGATAAAATGGTAGAATTAGCTACAAAACAATAATTCGACAAATAAAATAATTAAAAGTGAAGAAATTAGACCGTTTCGTTCTTAAATCGTTTCTAGGGCCATTAGCCGCTGTATTTTTTATAGTACTATTTATCTTAGTACTACAATTCTTATGGCTATACATAGATGATCTTGTAGGGAAAGGTTTGGGGCTCGGTGTAATTCTAGAATTTTTAGGCTGGGGTTCTTGTACCATACTTCCTATGGCTATGCCATTAGCTACGCTTATAGCTTCCCTAATGACTATGGGAAATTTAGGTGAACGTTATGAATTATTATCTATGAAATCAGCAGGTATATCACTACAAAGAATACTCGCTCCCCTCATAGTAACATCCATCTTAATTAGTATAGGAGCCTTCTTTATATCTAATAATCTAATTCCTGTAGCATATAATAATATATATACATTAAGATATGATATAGGAAAAACCAAGAATGAAATAAAAATTCCTACAGGGACCTTTTATAATGGTATAGACGGATACATTATAAGAGTAGGTGACAGGAATAAAAAAAATGAAATGATGTACGATGTAATGGTTTATAACCATACATCAAACAAAGGAAATGTAAGTCTAGCCGTAGCAGATTCTGCTTCAATAGCGAGAACTAAAGATAAATCTGCACTAATTTTTAAATTATATAGTGGTATATCTTATGATGAAGATAATACCATAAATTACAAAGACACATCATTCGCTCTTCAACAAGTGAACTTTAGCGAACAAGAAGTAGTCATTCCATTAGAAAATTATGCTTTTTCTAAGACTGATAGTGATAGATACTCTAATGAGATTATGTCCAGAAACCTATCACAATTAACAGCAGATAATGACTCATTAACTAAACTATACGATAAAGTATATGACTCTCAGAAAAAAAAGGTTATATATGATATGAATATGGATTTCGCCTCTCAACTTGATACTAGCCGACATGAAAAATATACTAAGAATGCAGAACTCGATACCATATATAAAAATAAAACATTAGAACAACAATTAAGAGCAGTAGAATCTGCTATTTCTAGTACTAATTCTAGTATATCTAATATGGAATCTTTCGACAGAGAGTCCATGCAATATACATATAAATTAAGACGAATCAGGATAGAATCATTTAGAAAATTCACTCTTTCATTAGCTTGTTTGATATTCTTCTTTATAGGAGCACCAATCGGAGCAATAATCAGAAAGGGAGGATTTGGTACTCCAATTATTATTTCTGCATTAATTTTCGTATTATATTGGGTAGTAGATATTTCAGGTAAGAAATTAGCACGAGATGGAATTGTAGATCCTTTTACAGGAGCTTTCCTCTCTTCATATATTTTGATACCATTAGCCATATATTTAACTTATCATGCTATTAGAGAAACATCATTGTTTGATTTAGATGGCTTCATGCTATCTATTAAGAAATCCTTTAAAAAATTAGGAAGAATAAATCATGAAAGAAAATAATAAAGATTTGAAGATAGTTTTTATGGGCACACCAGAGTTCGCTGTAGGCCCTCTAGAAGCTTTAATTCAAGCTGGATATAATATAGCTGCAGTAATTACAGTTCCAGATAAACCAAAAGGGAGAGGATTAAAGATTCAACAAAGTGAAGTAAAGAAATATACGACTAAAAACACGAATATTCCAATTCTTCAACCAGTATCATTAAAAGACCCTGCATTTATCGAGCAGATGAAAGAAATCAACGCTGATTTATTCGTCGTCGTAGCTTTCAGAATGCTACCGAAAGTCCTTTGGTCCCTACCACCACTAGGCACATTCAATCTCCACGCAGCGCTTCTCCCTAAATACAGAGGAGCAGCACCTATAAACTGGGCTATTATTAATGGAGAGAAAGAAACAGGTGTAACCACATTTTTAATAGACGAAAAAATAGACACTGGCCGCATTTTATTTCAAGAAAAATATGAAATAAAAGACGACGACAACATAGGAACAGTATATGATAAATTAATGGCAATGGGCTCAGAGCTCGTCGTCCGCACTACTGCATGCATAGCATCTGGCGACATCACTCCTATCGAACAAAAAGAAGATGATACCAGCAATCTCTATCCTGCACCTAAGTTAAATAAAGAGAATCGCACTATAGATTGGAAAAAATCATCAGTAGATGTACATAATCTCATACGTGGACTAGATCCTTATCCTGCAGCACTCAGCACTTTAGCTACTAAAAATGAATTAGATGTTATAACAGATGTAATAAATGTTAAAATCTTTCGTTCATCTCTATGCGATGATGAAAACAAACATGATAATGCAGGCAAAATAGAAACAGACGGACATAAATATCTAAGAGTCCTCTGTGGAAAAGGAGCTATAAATATACTTGAATTACAACTAGCTGGAAAGAAAAGACTAGAGATTAAAGCTTTTCTAGCAGGATGGAAAAATAAAGAAAATTCCATGTTTATATAAAAATATATGACTTTTAAAATTACAAATAAAGACACAAACAGTTCTGCGAGATGTGGAACAATAACGAATGATCATGGCACTATAGAGACACCTATATTCATGCCAGTGGGAACTGTCGGTTCTGTTAAAGGAATTTATCAAAGAGATTTAAAAGATGATATTAAAGCCCAGATTATTCTAGGAAACACCTATCACCTTTATCTTAGACCAGGTTTAGATATTATACATAAAGCTGGAGGATTACACAAATTTATAAATTGGGACAAACCTATTCTAACTGACAGTGGTGGATTCCAAGTATTCTCACTATCATCGATTAGAAAATTCACAGAAGAAGGATGCATGTTTCGTTCTCATATCGATGGATCTAAACACATGTTTACTCCAGAAAATAATGTCGATACACAGAGAATGATTGGAGCAGATATCATAATGGCCTTCGATGAATGCACTCCTGGAGATGCAGATAAAAAATATGCTGCTCAATCTCTTAAAATGACACAAAAATGGTTAGAGCGTGGCATTAAGCATTTTGACGAAACTGACCCCTTATATGGATATAAACAAGCGTATTTTCCTATTATCCAAGGATGTATTTATCCAGATTTAAGAATACAAGCTGCAGAACATGCTGCTGCCCTTGATAGAGAAGGCTACGCCATAGGAGGACTTTCAGTAGGTGAACCAACTGAGAAAATGTACGAAATGTTAGAAGTAGTTGACCCTATTTTACCAAAAGATAAACCAAGATACCTTATGGGTGTAGGCACTCCACAAAATATATTAGAAGGTATAGCACGTGGTGTGGACATGTTTGACTGCGTTATGCCCACCAGAAATGGAAGAAATGGTATGATCTTCACATCTGAAGGAACCATTAATCTTAGAAATAAAAAATGGGCTGAAGATTTTTCTCAGCTTGACCCTAACGGCACATCCTTTGTAGATACCTTCTATACAAAAGCTTATTTACGTCACCTTTTCGCAGCTGGCGAGATGCTAGCAGCCGAAATAGCTAGTGAACATAATTTAGCTTTTTATTTAAATTTAGTATCACAAGCTCGTGAACACATAAAATCAGGAGACTTCTTAAGCTGGAAAAACATAATGGTGAAAAAATTAGCTGTAAGACTTTAATTTTACAAAGATTATAACAATATAATGAGAATAGGTACTACAAAACTTGACTTATATATAATAAAAAAATTCCTTGCGACTTTCGTAGGGATGTTAGCAGTTATTATAATCATAGTCATTATTTTCGATATAAGTGAAAAAATAGATGATTTTGTGGACAAAGAAGCTCCATTGAAAGCCATTATATTTCAATACTATTTAAACTTTATCCCATATTTTATAAATATGTTTAGTCCCCTATTCGTATTTATTACTGTTATTTTCTTTACTTCCAAACTAGCACAGGATACAGAGATAATAGCTATGTTATCTGGTGGCATGAGTTTTAGACGACTAATGGTGCCCTATCTCATTTCTGCTACATTAATTTTCTCATTAAGTCTTTCATTAAATCTATATGTCATTCCTTCTGCGAACAAAGTCCGACTGGAATTTGAACAACACTATTTAAAAGGACGCCATAATTATAATTCAGATCGAAATATACATTATCAATTATCCCCGGGTAAATTCGTATATGTAGAATCTTTTAGCACGTGGAACAATACAGCTTTTAAATTCACTTTAGAGACTATTGACCATAATCAAATTACGTCTAAACTATCAGCACAAACGGCTAAATGGGATAAGAAGACGAAAAAGTGGCATTTAAAAAAATACTTTTTACGCACATACGAGAACAATAAAGAAGTCGTAAAATATGGAGACGAGCTAGATACTCTAGTAAATATTACAGCAAACGATTTTTATAGAAAAAAACACTCTGAAGAATCACTTACAAGAACCGAATTAAATAATTTAATCGCTACTCAAAAACTCCGTGGAGATAAGATGGTACAATATTCTTTAATCGAGAAACATACAAGAACATCAATGCCATTCTCCGCCTTTATTCTTACAATTATGGGAGTATCTCTTGGCTCAAGAAAACGAAGAGGAGGTATTGGCTATAACTTAGGATTAGGAATAGGATTAAGTTTTTCTTATATACTATTCATGAAATTCAGTCAGATGTTCGTATTCACAGATACTCTAGCTCCTGGCTTAGCTATATGGCTACCTAATATTATTTATGCATGTATCGCATTTGTTTTATACGAACTAGCTCCGAAATAGGCCTTAATGCATTTAATTAACGATAGGAATCCTGACTTCGAAAGTCTTTCCATTATTAATAATCTTTATCTCTTTATGGAAAATAAGTTGATATTGTTCTTTTATATTTTTTAATCCTAATCCAGAAGAAGGAGCAGATACTAACTTAGGTTGTATATTATTTGTAACAATGAAATAATTATTTTTAACGAAAATATTTATTCTCAAGACATTAGATGCATTAGCTATATTATGCTTAACTGCATTTTCTATCATCATTTGAAGAGTACATGGAATAATCTTTTTCGAGCTATATCTTTTGGTTATATCTATAGAAAATCTAACACCTGCACTAAAGCGTTCATTTAATAGATTTATATACTGTTTAATAAAAGACATCTCTTCTTCTACTGTTACTATAGGATTAGATTCTATCTGTAACATATATCTATAAATAGAAGCTAATCTCTTCACATATGTGCTAGCTTTTTCTTGATTAGTCAGAATGAGATAATCTAAAACATTCAAACTATTAAAAAGAAAATGAGGATTTAATTGACTTCTTAACATCTGGTATTGATAATCAGCCTGATTTTTCTCACTTATCTCTTTTTTAAGTGCCGTCTCATGAATCCATTTATAATACAATATTAAATCAAAAAGAAGAATGACTACAAGATTAAATAATATACATACTATACAGGTAAATAATAACAATCTATCGAAAAGAACAGGGGTCTCTTCCAAATCATTAAATTGAGTTAATTTTAAAATAATGGAAGAAAGGAAAGATAATATAAAAACATATAGAAATTCTTTTCCTGCTCGTTTGAAATAATTTTTTCCATAGTGAATTTTTCTTATTAAAAAATGAACTATTACATAATCAATAATGACCATAGAAATAGTCAAGGCATAATTTGATAATGTTTTAAAAATAAAATCATTAAAATTCAAACCAAATCCTTCATAAAATAAAGGGATTAATTTTTCGACTAAAATACGCACAAAGATTACCACTAAAGCCATAAGAACTATTTGTGTCATAGTTCCTCGCTTAGAAGAAGGACTCTTAGTATCTGAAAAATCCTCAGTATTCTTAGATGATATTTTATCGTTCAACATTAAAATTTAAATTAACTACGCCATTTACTTTTTGCTAAAACCTCTATGCAAAAGTAAAATTATCACTTGTCCTAGAAGTTCAGTAATAAGAGTTGTCATTATAATATTTATCCATATACCTAATGAAGGAGCCTTAGCATGTAGAAATACAGCTCCTTGTGTACCTAGATAGAAACCAGCAAAACTTGCTAAGAAAGCCAATCCCAAAAATATATCAAATGACACACCATAGAATTTAATAAGAGAAAAGACCATAGCTATAGTTAAAATAGTCAAAACTATACTATCTCCAAAAGCTGTATTATTTAAAAGTGCACAAAAAATAGCATGGGCTAAAACGAAAGCTAAAACTATGAGATTAGCCTTTTTCAAAATCATTTTCGGACTACCCGACACCTTAAAATATTCGATCATAGCAATTCTATCAGTTAATAATGTAAATGTATGAAAAATATTTTACATATTTGTATTAATTAAATATGTAAAAATATGAATATTTATTTCACTGTTAATTATTTTACATCCTTTGGACAAAAAGTTTATATCCAAGGCACCTTTTCTAGGCGAAATCATAAAGACATTTCTAAAACATATGAATTAGAATATAATTCAGAAGGAAATTGGAAAACTAAAATCACTTTCGATTTCTCTTCGAAAATGTCTTTTAAATACAAATACTTTATAAAGAATCCCGACGATTCTATATTCTTCGAGGCAGGAGAAACACGTAAAATAAACATTGATACCAAAACTATCAATATTCATACTCATGACGAATGGCAAGCGAACGATAATCTAGCACCATTTCTAACATCTCCTTTCACTAATGTATTTTATCCTCACCAGGAGAATAAAAAGGCTACAACACATAAATATTCTCGAGAACTGATTATTAGAATCACAGTTCCCAACCTAGGTGCTACGGACCAGATCTTTATAGCTGGAAATACTCCTGATTTAGGGCAATGGAATCTTGATTTGGCTATTCCTCTCGTCGCCACTGGAGGAAGTAGATATGAAGTGAATATAGACCTTTCCAAAATCGAAAAGAATAGTCCCGACGCTCAGGCAATACCTGATATAGAATATAAATTCTTTAAAAAATCTAAAGATAATGCCATAGAATGGGAAAATGGAGAAAACCATAAACTATACATCTACGATATAAGAAAAGATGAAACATTCATAAAAGAACACTCATCAACTGGTTTTAATATAGCATATCCTAAATTTAAAGGTGTAGCCGTACCTGTGTTTAGTCTTAGAACGAAAAATAGTGCAGGAATAGGAGAATTCAATGACATAAAGAAACTTGCTGATTGGGCTGTTTTATCAGACAATAAAATCATACAACTACTTCCTATCAATGATACTTTTTCTACAGGTACATGGACTGATTCATACCCTTATAAAGGAATCTCTGTTATGGCTCTCCACCCTATTTATATAAATATCAAAAGCTTAGGAAGTTTTCCTAATAAAAATATTGAATCAAAATATAATAAAGAAAGAAAAAAATTAAACGAACTAAAAAGGATTGATTACGAAGCCGTATTTAATTTTAAGAAGGAATATCTTCATATAATGTACAAATCCCATGGAAAATCTGTATTAGAGAGTAGAAGATTTAAAAACTTCTTAAAAGAGAATAAAGATTGGTTAATGCCTTATTGTACATTCTGTACTCTAAGAGATCAATATAAAACAGCTGACTTTAATAAATGGGGAAAAGATAAGATATATTCAGAAGAATTATTAAAAAGCTACATTAATCCTAAATCTGTTCATTATAACACTATAATGTTTCATGCTTACGTGCAATATAATCTGCACCTGCAGCTATCTGAAGCAGTAAAATACACGCATAAACATGGCATCGCTTTAAAAGGTGATATTCCTATTGGCATAACTCCCGAGAGTGTTGAAGCCTGGACAGAACCAAAATATTTCAAAATGAATTGTACTGCTGGTGCTCCACCTGATGACTTCGCTAAAGAAGGTCAGAACTGGGGCTTTCCTACATACAATTGGGATGAAATGGAAAAGAATCATTATGCATGGTGGAAAAAACGTTTTTCTAAACTATCTCAATATTTCGATGCCTATCGTATAGACCACGTATTAGGTTTTTTTAGAATTTGGGAGATACCTACATCACAGGTAACAGGCTTAATGGGACATTTTAATCCAGCATTGCCATATAGCCAAGATGAACTAAGATCTAGAGGCTTTTATTTCGATTTTTACCGTCATGCTACACCTTTTATTAGATATTACTCTCTTAAATCAATATTTAAAGATAAGACAGATTTCGTTATCAAGAACTTTCTTGACTCGAATGAATATGACATTTATACTTTGAAACATGAGTTCAACACTCAGAAAAAGATCGAAACTGGCTTTATTAAATCTAATTATGATAAACATATAAGAGATGGTTTATATTCATTAGTTTCTGACGTTTTATTTTTGGAGGATGATGAGCATAAGGGTATGTTTCATCCTAGAATTTCAGCACAATTTACATATTCTTATAATGCACTCTCAGATGATCAAAAAGATGCATTTAATAGATTATATGATGAGTTTTTCTATCATAGACATAATCAGTTTTGGAAAGAAAAAGCTATTCGAAAATTGCCTGAAATTATTGGCTCTACTTCAATGTTAACTTGTGCAGAGGATTTAGGTATGATACCAGATTGCGTGCCAGAAGTATTATCAAATTTAAAAGCATTGTCTTTAGAAATTCAACGCATGCCGAAAAATCCAGCGGAGCTATTCGCTAATCCAGCTTATTATCCTTATCTGAGTGTCTGCACTACGGGGACTCATGATACTAATACTCTAAGAGCCTGGTGGGAAGAAGATAGAAATGTAACTCAAAAATATTGGAATATTATGTTACATAAGGGAGGAGATGCTCCAGAACATCTGAGTCCTGAAATAGCTGAAGAAATTATTAAAATGCATACGTCTAGTCCAGCGATGTTGACTATTCTTCCTATTCAAGATTGGCTTTCAACATCTTCTAAATATAGATTAGAGGAGCCTGGTGAGGAGAGGATTAATTTTCCTGCTAATCCTAAGCATTATTGGAGATATCGTATGATAATTAGTTTGGAAGAACTTATAAAGGATTTTAAAAAATAGATTTATTAAAAAATAATTAAAATATAGTATGGCTAAAGTAAAATCGGCGTGGTTCTGCACGTCTTGTGGTTTTGAGAGTGCGAAATGGTTGGGGAGATGTCCCTCATGTGGCGAATGGAATACTTTTAATGAGGCTCCTAGTGTTAAAAATTCGAAAGATTCTAAGACGATTTCTCGTAGTCGTTCTCTTTTGGGAGTAGCTACTCCGAAGCCTGCACTTCTAAAGGATATTTCTTCGACTGAGGGGAGCAGGATTAGCATTGGCAATACTGAAATCGAGAGGGTGCTTGGTGGTGGATTGGTTGAAGGCTCTATGGTTCTTCTTGGTGGTGAACCTGGTATAGGAAAGTCAACACTTTCTCTTCAAATCCCTATAGAATGTCCTAATTTAAAAACTTTATATGTGTCTGGAGAAGAATCTCCTAGGCAGATTAAGTTGCGTGCTGAGAGATTGGCTCAGAGAGTTTTATTAAAGGGTGATGATGCTGCCAACACTGGTAGAACCTCCACACTAGGTGATAAAGCTTCAAATAAGGATAACATTGCCGTAAAAAATGAAATAGCACCTAATTGTTATATATTGGGTGAGACTTTGCTAGAAAATATTCTTCAGCAGTCGAAGACGGTAGCACCTGAGTTATTGATTATAGATTCGATACAGACTATCTATACTGATACCCTGGATTCATCAGCAGGTTCGGTATCACAGGTTAAAGAATGTGCGGCTGCTCTTTTAAGGTTCGCTAAAGAATCTGGTACGCCTGTCATTATAATTGGACATATCACTAAAGATGGCTCAATCGCGGGGCCAAAAGTCCTAGAGCATATCGTTGATGTAGTTCTTCAATTTGAAGGCGATACTCGTCATTCTTACAGGATTCTCCGTGGCATAAAAAATAGATTTGGTTCGACTGATGAGATAGCTATTTTCGAGATGAATAATACAGGATTGCGTCAGATTTCTAATCCTTCTGAAATATTGACTCCTATGCATAAGGGTGATTTGAGTGGAGTCGCTGTTTGTTCTATGCTTGATGGGAATAGACCATTTTTAATAGAGATTCAGGCTTTGGTGTCAACTGCAGCTTATGGTGTACCTCAACGTTCTGCTACGGGCTTTGATTATAAACGTTTGAATATGTTGTTGGCCGTTTTGGAGAAACGTGCTGGTTTTAAACTTTCTTCTAAGGATGTATTTTTAAATATAGCAGGGGGCATGAAAGCTAATGATCCTGGCTGTGATTTGGCTGTAGTTTGTTCTATTCTTTCTTCTAATTTCGATTTATATCTCTCTCCTAAGATTTGTTTCGCAGCAGAGATTGGTTTAAGTGGAGAGATTCGTCCTGTAAATCAGATAGATAGACGAATTTCTGAGGCTGAACGATTAGGTTATGAAAAGATTTATATTTCTTCTTATAATTTGTCTGATAGCTCTCATTCTGGAAATAGCAGGAAAAATTTATCTAGAAATAGAAAAATAGAAGTAGTGGAAGTTTCTGATATAGGAGCTTTGACTAGATCTGTGTTCGCCCATTAAATGGACAAGTTTCTAAGTGATCATTAACTATTCCTACGGACTGCATGTAGGAATAGATTACTACTGGACCTACGAAATTCATTCCTCTCTTTTTGAGATCTTTAGATATTTTCTCTGCTAATTCAGTCTTAGCTGGCATTTTAGTAATATCTGTCAAATGACTTACTATAGGCTTACCATCGACGAATGCCCAAATATATTGACTGAATGACCCAAATTCTTTTTGAATGTTAATAAATATTTTAGCATTTCTGATAGCAGAATTAATTTTCAAACGATTTCTAATAATTCCAGAATCTGCCAATAATCGTTTTTTGTCTTCTTCTGTATAAGCTGCTACTTTTTCCACATCGAAATTATCAAAGGCTCGTCTATAAGCTTCTCTTCTTTTCAAAATAGTTATCCAGGAGAGTCCAGCTTGAGCTCCTTCTAGTATTAATATCTCAAATAATGATCTATCATCGTATGTGGGTCTTCCCCATTCTTCATCATGATATTTTATATAAATTTCTTCATCATGGTAATTCCATGGACAGCGTAACATCTTATTATTCATTTAGATATATTATTTATAGATTAATTAAATTTATAGAAAAATACTTTAAATAAAAGTATCAATATATTTTTTTTTGTAAAAAAAGTTGCATATATTTAGTCAATAAACGAATTTATTATGAAAAACAATACACAAGATTACGAAACTCCTACTATAAGAGTAACATTATTATCAGTAGAAAAAGGTTTTGCAGCATCCCCTACACCTACTTCAAATAATGCAGGTACATTAGAGGAAGAAGATTTATATTAAAAAAAATTCATTGATTAATTATCAAATTTTCTTTTAATAATTTAATTAGCAGTATCTCTTATTTAGATACTGTATTCATTTTTATTGTCTTTATTATAATCATATCTCAAAAGCTATTTTAGAACCATTTCGTAAAATATATTATACGTGGTTTTGAATGTATGTCTTCTATGCATGTTACATCTGAAAAGCCATAGGATTTAAAGAGTTCCATGGTTTCGTCACATAAGGCTTCATTAATTTCGAAATAAGCCATTCCTCCTATTTTTAATAGACGTGATGCCCATCTAGAAAGCGCACGATAGAATCTTAGTGGATCATTGTCCGGGACGAATAAAGCCATCCCTGGCTCAAAATCTAATACATTAGGATCCATATATAATTTTTCCTGTTCTCTAACATACGGTGGATTACTAACTAATATATCTAGCTGTCCATATTCATCTGCAGGGTCTTTTAATACATCTACTTGAGAAAAATCTGGAAGATTTTCTAGTGGAATCTTATGCTCTTTTCCTACAAATATTTTTTGACTTCTTGCTACTTCTAGAGCTGGCTCCGATAGGTCAACTCCACGAACGACAGCATTAGAAAATGCGGCGGCTAATGTATATGCGATGCAGCCAGATCCAGTACACACATCGAGAATCCTGAGGTTCTGATAAGATTTACTCTGCCATTGCCTTATAATAAGACGACATAACTCTTCGGTCTCCGGTCTAGGTATTAATACTGATTCATTTACTTTAAAACGGTAACCTGCGAATTCTTCATAACCTAGAACATATTGTATTGGCCTATCAGAAATTAGCTGGTCCATAGCAGACTGCATCATCTTCAGAATAGGTTTCTTAATCGTAGTATCTGATTCTATAATGTACTGATATTCATCGATTTTCATGAAATGAAATAGGACGCGTTTAGATATAGATGCCGCTTCTCTTAGGGAATATATTCCTGAGAGACTATTTATAGACTTAGTGACAAATTCTTTATACGTCATAATATTATAGCTCGCGCTATTTAAATTAGCTCATTTTAATCAGCCTCGATCATTTTCGTAAGAAATTCAGTGGTAGTCATGCCTGCTGCCTTTATCATTTTTGGTACCAGGCTCTCTTCTGTCATCCCTGGTATAGGATTTACTTCTAGGAAATAAGCTGATTCACCACTTAATATATAATCAACTCTTATACATCCTCCACATCCGAAATGACGGTAAATAACTTTACTTAAATATTGAATTTTCTCTCGCTGCGCATCCGTGATTGGAGCAGGGCAAATCTCCTGACTTTTGCCAAGATATTTAGCTTCGTAGTCGAAGTATTCGTTTTCTGTTACTATTTCTATAATGGGCAATGAGTGAATCCCTTCGTTGTCCTTATAAACCGCACAGGTTAACTCCCGTCCCGCTATAGCTTCTTCACATAAGACTGTTTTGCCTTCGGCAAATGCTTTCTCAATAGCTGGTTCTAGCTCTTCTATCTTGTGTACTTTCGTTATACCGAAACTACTACCTCCATCATTTGGTTTTACAAAGATTGGAAGACCTAATTTTTTCACAATACCTTGTACTTCATATCCTGCATCTTTCCTTATAAAATAGTCTCGCGGTAGTTTTATTATCGTCTCACGTAGATAAGATTTAGATGCATATTTATCAAAGATTAATGATGATGATAATGATGAACATCCAACGTATGGTATTTCCAGCATCTCGAAGTATGCTTGTAGTAATCCATTTTCTCCCGGGTCACCGTGTATCATTATATAAATCTTATCAAACTTGATTTTCTGGCCTTCAAGTGTGAATGAGAAATCATCCCTGTTAATAGGTGCATCGTAATTTAATACCGTCCAGCTTTCTTTGGTTAGAAGAACTTCATATACTTTATATAAATTTTTATCTATAGAGTCAGCTACATATCTACCGCTCATTTTAGATACTTCGAATTCGGAGGAATATCCTCCGTAAACAACAGCTATTGTTTTC